>Ga0180007_10004115_pt1 | contig 15621 bp, 16 predicted proteins | sample MM_PC_MetaG_FD_121122 | JGI IMG/M metagenome (GOLD analysis project Ga0180007, IMG submission 121122) | Groundwater microbial communities from the Aspo Hard Rock Laboratory (HRL) deep subsurface site, Sweden - MM_PC_MetaG | ecosystem: Environmental > Aquatic > Deep subsurface > Groundwater... | reverse complement strand
TTGTACAGAATAAAGAGTTGATAAATATCTTATAATTAATGTTTTTATTACTCTGTATCCCAAAATAAAAATTCCAACAAGGGCAATTGTCCAAGTAAATATAAAAAAAGGAAGGATGAAACTTCCTAACATGCCTTTTTTTGAAAATTGGTTCATATATTTGAACATTGTTTGAACTCCTCCAATATTCCATCTTAATCTTTGTTTAAACCATCCTTTTATTGTTGTTGGAGTAATGCTATAAACTTCTGAAAGAAGGGACATTTCTACATTATATCCTTTTGCAACAATTGCCCAAGTTATTTCAATATCTTCTGTTAAATTTTTTTCATCAAATCCCCCCACCTCATCAAAAGCTTTTTTTCTATAAATTGCAAGAGGTCCGGGGGTGACATAAATAGCTTCTATTATTCCTAAAAGTTTTCTAGTAAAAGCAATAACTTTATATTCTATTGCCTGTAATTTTTCCAGCCAGTTGTCTCTTTTTTTTACAAGCACAGAAGCTGTAACAGCGCCAATTTTTTGGTCATCAAAAAAACCAACCATTTTTCTTACAGAATCTTTTTTTGGGAAAGAATCTGCATCTGTAAATCCTATTAAATCAGTATTTGCAAATTTTACTCCATAATTTTTTGCTCCTGCTGCACAACCAGTGTTTTTTGGAGTTTGGACAACAATAACTTTTGCATATTTTTTCGCATATTTTTTCATAATTTCGTAAGAATTATCTGTGCTGCAATCATCTACAACTATTATTTTTTTTAAATTGTTATAATCTAAGTTTAATAAAGTTTCAATTGTTTGCCCAATTGTTTTTTCTTCATTAAAGCAAGGGATAATTATACTTAAAGAATAATGTTTTTTTGAAGGAGGGGAATAAAGGAATCTTTTTCTATTTGGGATATATATTAAAGTAAAACCGATTATAAAATACAAAGAAATGAAAGTATAAACAAGAAAGACAATTGTTAAAGCGTCCATCCTAAAATTCCGTTAGAGGTTCTCCTTTTTGAAGGTTAAAATAATCATAAAAGTCATCTGATAAACTTAGTTCATGAGTGTGACCTGTTTTCTTTTTTTTGATTAAGTTGAGTTCTGTGAATTTCTTAATGTGGTCGTATGCTTTGTTTCCACGTATTTTTATAATTACAGATTGTTTTATTGGATGTTTAAATGCTATAATCGCAAGAGTTTCTTGTTCGGCCTTTGAAAATTCTGCAGAACCTGTTGCAAGTTTATTTACAATTCCTGCATATTCTTGATTAACATCCATTTTCCAAAGTTCTTTTTTTTCCACAATTTCAATTGCAGAATTTGCTGTTTCATATTTTTCCTTTAATTTTTCAATTAGGTTTGAAATTATAATTGGGTTTAAGTCTAAAAGAGAAACTAATTCAGGCATTGAAAGGTATTTTCCAGAAATAAATAAGACAGCTTCTAATTTTTTCATGTCCTCTTTTTCTTTTGATTCTTCTATTTCTTCAATTGTTTCACTATTCACCATGTTTTATTAAAAGATTGTGTGTTTAAAAGGATTATCAATAATTACTTAATATAAAGAAGTATAATTAAATTATGAAAAAATTAAAATGTTTTTTGATTGTTTTGTTTCTCTTAGTTCTTATTTTGTTTTTTGTAAGGTTAATCAATCCAAGGGAAATAGATGATGTTTCTCCAGGAATTTTTTGTGAAGAAGAATATTTATTGAAAAGTGATGTTTTGTGGGTTATTCCTAATTTTGAAGGAAATGATATTTCAAAAAATCGAACTTGGTGTGATTATATTTTAAGTTTGAATAAGACCCTTGGATTGCACGGAATTTTGCATGAATATGAAGAATTTTCTGAAGAAAAAACTTCAGAAGAACTTTTAGGAGCAGTTCAAATATTTGGGAATTGTTTTGGGTTTTTACCAACTTTATTCAAAGCACCACAATTAAAAATAATAGATGAAAATAAAAGATTGGTTAAAAATAATAATTTGCAATTAAAAGGAAAATTTAATCAATTAACACATAAAGTTTATCATTGCAATGATGCAGGAATGATTTCTAATAATTTTATTAATTTATTTTAAACCCCAAACCTCAAAATAGCAGCAATTCCACTGAGATTAAAAAATTGTTCGCCTTCTTCTGTTTCAGTAGAAATTATTTCAATTTGCGAGCTGGTGTTTTTTGCAAGTTCTTTTAATGGTTTTGAAATTTCTTTTTCAATTTTTTTTGATAAGAACAAAATTTCTACTGCCCCGTATTTCAGTGCTTTTTCAACTTTTTCTTTTCCAAGTGCAGATTTATCTGGATTTTCTCCCAAGTTTTCAAAAAGTTTTTTTAAAATATTTTTTTCATAAATTATTTCTTGTTCAGCTAAAATGTCTTGTGATTTTGTTACTAATTCTTTTATTCCTGATTCGTCGCTTCCTCCAATATCTATTCTTCCAATTATTTTTTTTCTTAATTGGTCTGTTAAATATTCGTTATCTATAAATTCGTCCTTTGTTGGAATTGGTCCGCCGATTATAATTCCTTTTAATTTTGGCATTTCAAAAAATATTTTTTTCATTTCTCCTGCAATTCTTTTGTAAAAATCTCTTGTTAGGCCTTCTGTGATCCTGTGAAATCTTTGTGAACTTTGACCTCCTGCACGAACTTTGCTTGGAACACCAGAAGTCATTTTTTGCAAAATATCTATTCTTTTTCCTTCAAGTAAACCAATTGTAGCTTCTTTTCTGTCCATTACTAATAAACCGAAAACTTCTGAAACTTCGAGCATTGTTTTTAGGGAATCTAAAACAAATTCTTTGTCACATCTGTATAATCTTATTTTCAAAGGCATAGGAGGTTCTGCTTCCCATAATTGTAAATCGCTTTGGCCTTCTGTTTTAGAAACGTTCCCGCAAAAAATAGCCATTCCGTTTTCAGGTGTTTTTTTAAAAGTTTTCAAATGTCGGACAATTTTTTCAAGAGCGTCGGTAACATTTTTTCGCGTTGAAGTTGACTTAATATTTTTTGCTGTTGATTTTTCAGCTTCAAGTTGTCTTTGAACAGAATTCACATCATATCCTGCTGGAATGTAAACTGTGATTAGTTCAGTGTGTCTTCCTTTGTGTTTTTCAAGTTCTTCAAGAAGATCCTCTATTTCATATTTTGTTAAGATTGTCATAAGAACTCAACCTCAAATTTACCTATTTGAATTTCTTTGGCATTTGTAACATTCTTTAAATCGTTCGACATTTCTTTTAATTGTTCATAAACTTTTTTTTCTAAACTTACAATACATTCAGCGTTCATTGGTTTTTGGGCTTTTGTTTTTTCTTGTCGAATTTGCCCAAGAATATTTTTTAATAAAATGTATGCTGGAAGTGCATTTAAATCTTTTTGAACTATTTCTGCTTTTGGCCATTCACAAGTATGAATAGATGTTTCTTTTTCGAATTTTTTAAAATAATTTTGGTAAATTTCTTCTGTTATAAATGGCATAATTGGCGCGATTAATTTAATGATTGTTAATAAAGATTTGTAAAGTGTAAATTGTGCTGACTTTTTTTCTTGATTTTCTCCTTGGTAAACTCTTTTTTTTACAATCTCAAGATAATTATCGCAAAAGTTGCTCCAAAAAAATTGTTCTATTTCTTGTTTTGCTTTTGAATATTCATAATCTTCAAAGCTTTTTGTGCATTTTTGAATTGAGCAATTAAGTTCTGTTAAAAATAGTTCGTCTAAAGGTTTTAATTTATCGGGTTTTTTCCCGTCCCAATCTTTTAGATTCATAAAAACAAATTTTGATGCATTTTGTAGCTTTGTTATGAATTTTTTTCCAGCGACCAAATCTTTTTCTTGATAATCCAAGTCTTCTCCAAGCTTTGAACTTGCTGCCCAGAATCGCAAGGCGTCTGCTCCGAATTTTTCCATTACTGTTTGTGGTTCAATAACATTGCCTTTTGATTTTGACATTTTTTCTCCTTGTAATTTTACAAAACCAGAAACAATAATTTCTTTCCAAGGGATTTCTTTTTCATGTAAATATGATTTAACAATTGTGTAAAACGCCCAAGTTCGAATTATGTCGTGTGCTTGAGGTCTTAAAGAAAAAGGAAGTTTTATTTTGTTTCCAGTTAGAGAATCTGCAATTTGTGGTGTTAAGGAAGATGTTGCCCAAGTGTCTAAAACTTTTGTTTCTGGAATTGCTTGGCTTTTACATTTTGGGCAGGTTTTTTTAATTTCAATTGGATTTATTGGAAGGTCTGAGTCTTTTGGCAAAATAATTTCTCCACATTTTTTGCAAAACCAAACTGGAATAGGAATCCCAAAATGTCTATCTCTTGAAATATTCCAATCCCATTCTAAACCTTCGACCCAATTTTTATAACGTTTGAACATATGTTCAGGATACCATTTAATTTTCTTTCCTTGTTTAACAAGTTGCTTTTTTTTGTCCAAAATTTTTATAAACCATTGTTCATCTGGAATAAATTCAATTTCAATTCCGCATTTGTCATGAACATTTACAGGATGTTTTATTGGCTTTTGTTCGGCAATTAAATTATCTTTTTTTAAATCTTCTAAAATTTGTTTTCTTGCCTGTTTTATTTTTAATCCTTGATATTCTTTTATTTTTAGAGTTCCGTTTTTGTTAAAAATTATTTTTGGCTTTAATTTGTGCCTTGTGATTGCATCAACATCAAATTTGTCTCCGTATGAGCAAACCATCATCATGCCTGTTCCTTTCCCAAGTTCTGCTGATTTGTCTGCAATTATTGGAACTTCAAAATTGAACAAAGGAACTTTTGCTTTTTTACCCACAAATTTTTTATTTTTCTTGTCTTCTGGATTTATGAAAATAGCAACGCAAGCTGGAAGAAGTTCTGGTCGGGTTGTTGCAATTAAAAGGTCTTGGTGTTCGCATTTGAATTTTAATGTTGAAAAAAGGGAATCTAATTCTTTATCTTCAAGTTCTGCTTGTGCAATTGAGGTTTGGCATTCAGGACACCAAAGAACTGGAAATTCTTTTTTGTAAACTTCGCCTTTTTTATACAAATCTAAAAAAGATTTTTGTGAAATTTTTTGAGAATTGTTATCAATTGTTGAATAAGAAAAATCATAATCACAGCAAATCCCAAAATTTTTCCAATCTTGAATAAAAGTTGGAGTTATTTCTTTTAGAGTTTTTGTGCAAAGTTGAATAAATTCTGAACGTGACATTTCCTTACTTTTGACTTTTTCTAATCTTTCGATTAATCTTTCTGTTGGAAGTCCATTATCATCTGTTCCAAAAGGGTAGAAAAGGTTTCCATTATGCATTTTTCTGAATCTTGCAATAAAATCTTGTTGAGCATATGAAAAAGCATGACCAATGTGCATTTTTCCTGAAACTGTTGGCGGCGGAGTGTCAATCGAATAGATTTTCTTTTTTGAATTTGGATTGAATTTGTAGATTTTTTCTTTTTCCCAAAAAGCTTTCCATTTTTCTTCTATTTCTTTAAAATCTGTATTATTTTTTTCCATGAATTAATACACTCAAGAAACTTTTAAAAACTATCTATATTTCTGTACAATATGGCAAACACAGGAATAAATATGCCGTCAGGTTTTGGCGGGTTAATGCGTTTTGGAGAAGAATATTCAAGTAAATTTAATTTAAAACCAGCGCACGTTGTGCTATTTGTAATTTTAATTGTGTTATTTAGAATTGCGTTGCCTTTTATTTTTCCAATTTAAAATGTTTCCTGGAATGAATCCTAAAAAAATGCAAGCTGTTATGAAGCAGATGGGAATTTCTCAGGAAGAAATTGATGCTTTGCGAGTTGTAATTGAAAAAAGCGATGGTTCTAAAATTGTGATTGAAAATCCTTCTGTGACTAAAGTTAAAATGCAAGGACAAGAAACTTTTCAAATTGCAGGTGATGCTTTAGAAGAGTCTGGAGAAGTCGGAGTTTCTGAAGAAGATATTCAAACTGTTATTGAAAAAACAGGTTGCACAAAAGAGCAAGCTCAGGAAGCTCTTGAAAAAACAGGTGATTTGGCTGGGGCTATTTTGGAGATGAGTTAGATTTTTTTAGAAATAAATTAATTAACAATTAGGAGAATTAGGATACTGTTCACAACAAAGTAACTTATAATTCACACATCTTTTATCTAAACAATCACTTCTTTCACAACTTCCCATTAGGTAAGTGTATTCTTTTTGAGGCATCTTTCCACTATCAAAAGCTAATTGAGTCAATTTTGTATAAACTTCTTTTTGGGCAGGAGTTCCAAAATTTAATTTTGAATATCTTTCTTTTAAATCTTCTTCAATATATGTACTTGAAAGTTCGTCATATGTTCCAAAAGATGTTCTAAGAAGTGCGTAAGCAGAAGGCAACCCCCCTTTTTTATCTATTTGATTAATTAAATTTATATATTCTTTTTTTAACTCTGGTATTTGATTTGATAAAGTATAAACAGATGAATAAAATAAAGCACCTATTTTTTCTTTATCTTCTAATTCAAAAAAATAGTTTAAATTTTTTCTTGATTCTTCATCTAAGTCCTCTTTATTATCATTTATTAATTTGATAAACTTTTGTAATGTTTTTTTAAATTCTTCATTCTCTATTAAAATATCTTTTCTCTCAAGAATAATTTGGTCATAAGAGGCAATTAACATTTTTTCTGAAAGTTCATAATCCAAATAAGTTTTTATAATATCCTCTTTTTTTACAATATAATTAATTTTTTTAAGAAAATTTGCCTGGCTTTCACTTAATAAACTTTTGATAAAAGAACTGCAATCAATTGTGTGATATTCTTGAGAAGTTAATTCGCGTCCTAATTTTTGTTTATTTGAATTATAACAAGTTCCAAATACGGTTCGAGAATTTTTTTCTACGGTTCTTAAATCCCATACATTCATTCCAAGAAGTTCTGCAGTTTTTAATTCTACTTCAAATTCAAAATTTGGATTTGATTCACTTTTCCCGTTATATATAAATTCTTTCTCTATTTTTTCCTTAAAGGAAGAAAGATCTCCACTTAAACCAACTTCTACTAAAATAGAAAGATTTTTATTTTGCATTTTTTGTTCTGAATATTTTTCTGCTTTTATAAACAGAGCGTGTTCTTTATTTTCTAAAATTGAATATTTTAAATTTTCTATTTCCAAAGATTCTTCTTGAAAAATTTTTATATCCATATAATGTTCATATTCATGAGTGATTGTATAATACCCTCCAAGATTTCTACCCAATACAAGAAGCTCATCTTCATTATGAGGTTTATAAATTAAAGATTCGTCTAATTTAATTGACCCAAACATATTAACAGCATTACTTCCTTTGTTACTAAATACAAATTCTTTCAAAGTTGCATCTGGATGATCTTCCAACCATTGATTAACAAGTTGAAGCATTTGGGGGGTTGGTTCAGTGTATTCTTTAGATATTTTTTCAGGAAAAGAATTAATAGGAAGTAAATCAAAATTAATATTTGGATATTTAATACTTAATTGATCAATTGTTTTCAAACTTTCATCTTGAAATTTTTCTATATTTAAATTATGTGCATTATAATTAATTTTAATATCTTTGCCATCAAAACTTACAAGTTCAAATTGTTCTGCAGAGCCCCCTTTTAAAAAATATCCTTTGGGAAAAGAATTAGATTCTAATTCAAAGGGGAGAGATTTATATTTTCCTTTGTATGTTTCTAAAAATTCTTCTTTAGTTGAATATTTTTTTGTCTCCCAAAATAAATCACTTCCATTTAAAACAAAAGTATTCAATCCATTTCCAACTATGGTAGATCCTCCTTCAAAAGAATTGTGTTCAATTAAAGGAATTAGTTTTCTATCTTCTTCAATTCTCTCTTTAATTATCAAAGAATCTCCATTTTTCAAATTTAAATTTAAAAAATCCTTTTCGTCTGGGATTAGTTCATATTTAAATCCTTGTTCATCCTTAAAAAAATTCCCTTCTTCTTCAAAAAGAACAAATTCTCCTTTTTTGTCTCTTTCATACTTTCGTTTGTTGGTTCCAAAAAAATCGTTTCCAGGTAAAACTTCAAGATTTACGTTCCCTTCAACTTGACTTTTAATTTCTAATTTTCCATCTACAAATTTAACATAATTTCCAAAAAAACCATCAAGGTTTTTATTAGAATCAATAATTAAAACTTTGTTCTTTTCATCTGAGACAGATAGCCTCATTTTGTTAAAATCTGCTAATCCTTTTAACAAAAAAGTTCCATTGGAATCTAATAAAAAAGTCCCTTCTTTTAAAAGAAGGTTTTCAGAAAGTTTAATGTTTTTTCCATTAATTTCTATAGGAAAATCATCTGAAAAAAGAGGACGTTCTAAAAATTTAGAATCATCTGCTACATTTATTGTAACTTTGTTCCCAGAAAAATAAAAATGGGAATTTGCAGGAACTGGGACACGATTTTTATTTAAAATAAATACATTTTCCATTTCTGTAGTCCATAAATCAATTTTTATTATTTCTCCGTTAGAATTTAATAAAATAAAATTATCTTTTTCAAAATTAACTTCATTAAAAACATTTCCATCTTTATCCACAAAAAAAGATTCTTTTTCATTAAAATAAATAGCTAAATTTCCCCCTTCTAAACTTTGATAATTAATATTTTCCCCATAAATTTCAACATCTTTCAAACCCAAAACTTCTGCCAAATTAATTGTTTTATTTTCTTCTGCTAAAACAAAAGCCAAATTTCCAATTATTAAAAAACATACAAAAACTAAAACCAAATTATTCTTCTTCATTTTCTAATTTTACTGCAAAAACATATTCAAAAGGATGGTTTTTTATTTCATAATTCTTATCTATAATCGAAAATAAAAGGCCTCCTTCAAAATCAGAGTTTATATCCATTCTCAAATTAGTTTCTTCTAAAATATCTGAAATACAAGTCAAACAAATTTTATTCTTTTCTTCAAAAGTTTGGACTATTTTTCCAATAGCAAAAAATGATTTCCCAAAAGAAGAATAGACATCAATATTTTCAAAATCTTCAATTTTTTTAACTTCATTCCCTTTAGAAATTGTTAAAGGAACTTTTACATTTAATTTAATAAAATCTTCCTCAAAAATAGTTTCACAAAAAACTTCTTCTTGTGAAATATTATATTCAAGAAAATTTTCAAAGTCGTTCAAACACAAAAATAAAGATTGTTCAATATAATTTGATAAAGATTCTTCTACTTTTTCTTTTGAAGGCATATAATTTGTCTCATTAATGAAGTAATAAGGAATTCCTGAAAAAGTTGAAAGCTCTGGCGCAAAAACATAGCCTCCATTTTGCCCAATTTCATAAATCGCGTCTTCGCCAACTTCTTCAATACAACTTTGAACAAAACTTTCGATTTGCCTTGTATCTAAAGAAGAACTTTTTGATTTATTTAAATTCCCAGAAACCGCAAAATAAATTCCAACACCTGCAACCACGACAATTGCAAGAATTATAAAAATTGTGACTTGTCCTTTTTTATTCATATATCCTATTAAGATTTATTATATATAAAATTAACCATCTCATCCCACCACCAAAATCCATATTAATTCTAATTGTGTGCTAAAATCATGGAAAAATTCATTGAATATCTTGAAGAATCTGGAAAAAGGATTGCAACAGCAGACCATTTGCTTTATGTGACTTTTCCTTTGATTAATGAAAAAAGGCTTTTGCTGAAAATTCTTGAAGAAATTAATTTTGGGATTGCAAATTGTTTGAATTCGATTTTGCAATATGAATATCTTTTCAAAAAAATAAGGCTTTCTTCTGATCCAAAACAAAACTTGGAAATTTTTAAACAAAAATGTGCGCCAAGGTTTTCAATTACTCCAAGAGAAGTAAAATCTATACTTGAACTTTTTGAGATAATGAAAGCTCATAAAAAAAGTCCTTTTGAATTTGTAAGAGATGAAAAGATTGTTATTCTTTCTGAAAATATGAGCCAAAAAATAATTAATTTAGAAAAAACAAAAGAGTTTTTAGCTTCAGCAAAAAGTGTTCTTGAAAAAACAAAAAAAGTTCTGAAAAGTAATTTTTCACGATAAATATAAAAAGCCGTTTATCCTAGTTAAACATAGTTCTAAATTAGAAAATGGACGAAATAATTCAGGAAAAAATCAGCGCAGACCATCTTTTGTATGTTAGTCTCAAGTACACAAAAACTTGTGACGTAATTGCAAATCTATTAATTAGGTGGAAAAAAATGATTGAGACCGCTCTTGAAAAAATTTTAATTCATGCAAAAAAGAGAAAAAAGATAAAGTCAATTTCAACAAACCCAATGGGTAGAATTGAAGAAGTTAGAAAACTTTTTAAAAAAGATAAAGATTTTTTAGAAATTCTTGATTTGTATGAAATGTTTAGAAAACTTCCGGACTTGAGAAAAGAACGAACAGGTGAATTTAGAAAAAATGTCACATTAAAAATATTTTATAGGGGGAAAGAAATCTCTGTAAATTTGGATCAGTTAAAAATTTATGCTGAAAAGTTGGAAAAGTTTATAAGTACTACAAGACAATTTCTTCTGTCGTAAAACAGTTTTTGAATAAAATGAAAAAACTTATTGTAATAACTTCTGGAAAAGGAGGTGTTGGGAAAACAACAACTGCAATTAATTTAGGCGCAGCTATGAATTTTTTTGGAAAAGATGTTTTGATAATTGATGGAAATCTTTCAACACCAAATGTCGGGCTTCACTTGAATTCGCCTGAAGTTCCAATAAATCTTAATCATGTTCTTTCAAAAAAAGCTGATTTATTCGAAGCTGTTTATGAACATGAATCAGGACTAAAAATAATTCCTTCTTCACTTTCTGTTGAAGAACTTTCTAAAATGAATTCTGGGAAAATGAAATTTCTTAAGGAAGATTTCAAGAAAATTTCAGATTGTGTGATTGTAGATAGTGCTGCAGGCCTTGGAAATGAGGCTATTTCTGTGATTGATATTGCAGATGAATTAATTATTGTTACAAATCCTGAAATGCCTGCAATTACAGATGCTCTTAAAACAATTAAACTTGCTGAGAAAATGGGAAAAACTGTTGCAGGAATAATTGTTACACGTGTTAAAAGGAATAGGATTGAAATGCCCCCAGAAGTTGTGAAGGAAATGTTAGAGAAACAAATTCTTGGAATGATTCCAGAAGATATTTGTGTTCAAAAGTCCTTGAGCTTAAGGGACGCTGTTGTTCACACACACCCAAGATGTAAAGCTTCAAGAGCTTACAAAGAAATTGCAGCAAGAATTATAGAAGTTAATTATGATTCTGATTTAGACAAGCCTTCTTTTTGGAAAAGACTTTTTGGAAGGAAATATTAATATTCTGTAACATATATATTGTAATATATAGTTTGTAATATGTATTTTGGGTTATAGTGTTCTTGCTTTTTTCCAAAGAACATCATATATTTTTTTTAATGAATTTCTTATTTTTTCATTTCTAATTATGATAAATATTGGCTCTTCTGATTGATCTTGCAAAATAATTTCTTTTGGGAAAATTCCTATCCCACAATCAAAGATCTCTTTGAGGATTCTTATTTCGTTATTTTTATATTCACTTCTGTAAGAGGGTTTTTCGGATAAAATTAATTTTTGTTTTATATTTCTTTCAATTCTTTTTCTATGGTATTTGTGCAATATCCCTTCTTTTTTCATTTCAATCCCGATCCCATAAATTGTGGAATTCTTTGGGGTCTTTTCAAGAGTTTCTAAAAGAGAATTGGAAATTCCTTTCCACCCTTCAAAAAATTCTACTTGTGGTTGATTCAAATTTTTTTCATACTTCTTTTTTAATAAGGGGATTAATTCTTTGATTAATTCTTCTTCTTCTTTTATCTTTTCTTGTTTTCTTTTTAATAATTCCTTTAGAAAAGAGGGGTTTGTTGCGAAAAAGTATTTTGTATTATTTTTTATTGTTGAACCTACCAACCCTTTTATTATAAGTTTGTTTGCAACTTCATAAACTTTTGAAGATGAAACACTTGATTTTACAGATAAATTAATTTTTGAGAGTGAACCAAATTTAACTAATGCTAAATAAATTTTTACTTCTCCTTTTGTCAGGCCTAATTCAATTAATTTTGCTTCTTCCATCTTTGTTAAAGAAGTTCTATCTTTTTAAAATTTGCCCCTTACGGGGGTCATTAATGATATAAAGGAATTTAATGAAATAAAAATATGAAAAGTTTAAAGCAAAAGATTTGTGAAGTGGTATTTTGGACTAGTTTAGCTTTTACTGAAATTGAACTTGGAACTGGGTTTATTTTAGATGGAATTTATCATTCAAAAAATCCTTATGTTTCAATTAAAAGTGAAATTAAGAATATTGAAAAGAAAAAGAAGAATGATGAAAGAATTTTATTAGATTATAATGAAATTAAAGAATTGAAAGAAATAGGGCTTCCTTTAAGTCATCCTCTTTATTTTTATCTTGAATCTAATTTTGGTAATTATAATAAAACTATAGATAGTTTATTAGGAATAAGAGATTCTTTGGAAAATTCAATTAACATGTATTCTTTTAAGATAGATTCATTACAAAATTCAGAAAAATATAATCTTTATAAAAAATGGAATAGTTCTTCTGCTCCTGCAAATAAGAAACTTTTACCAAATTTTGTAGCAATTTTAACTGCCCTTTCTTTAGTATGGAGTTCTACTGCTTTATTGTACAAAAAGAAAGATTAATTATCCAATTCTACAGCCGTTTTCAATGTCTGTGCTTGTGCCTTTTAGGGTATCAGGAGAAATTAGAACAACTTTTTCATGATTTTCTGTTGAAGCTGCGAGAAGCATTCCTTGTGATTCTATTCCGCGCATTTTTCTTGGAGCAAGGTTTGAAAAATAGATTATTTTCTTTCCAACTAATTCTTCTTTTGAATAATGTTGTTTAATTCCTGCGCAAATAATTCTTTCTCCTAATTCTCCAACATCTAAAGTTAATTTGTAAAGTTTATCTGCGCCTTCGATTTCTTCAACTTGTTTTATTTCAGCTACTCGTAAATCTAACTTTTCCCAATCTTCAAAATTAACTTTTTCCCAAGTGTCGTCGGGAAGCATGCAAATTTTGTTTTCAAAATTAACTTGTGTCATTTTATTATTTTAAAATATTATTCATTAATCCAAATCCTTTTTTATCAAGATATTCCGTTACATCAAATTTTTCATCTCTCCAATCAAAGGCAATCTTTTTTTTAGGATTAACCCAAAAATAAAAACTATATCTATCTGGATGAGGTTTTTTGTGATTTGAACATAAATCTTGTAATTTTTTAGTTGGGATAGTTATTGTATGTGGTTCAATAAATCTTCTTCCATTTCTTTCTTCAGAAATAACATAAACTAAGAAAATAAAATAATCTGCTTTAGACCTATGAATTATATCTTTATTTAGGAAAAACCATCCAGTTGATCCTTCTCCATATTTCTCTTTCTCTTTCTTTTTGGGTTCATACGCCTTACTTCCTTTAACTTGAATTGTAATTGTTTTTTTATTTGAAAAATTCATAAGAACCAAATCAACATCTTTCATTTGGGCATTTATTGGCATAAGAACTTCAATTTCTTTTGAGGTATTTTCTCTTAAAATTCCTGTTACAACTGCTTCGTCTGTATTCAGGCTCCAAAAATTTTTATATGCTACCATTTTCAAACAAGTTCCTTTCAAAATTTCTTAAATCCATATTTTTATTTTTAGCTAATTTTCTCATTAAAAGTAAATATTCTTTATAGATTTTGGGATTTGATAAATATTGTTTTAACCATTCTTCTTTTCCGATATTTTTTAAAACAATTCTATCAATTATACAATACTTATCTGGATATTTCATAGCCAAAATTGTTGAAGCAATTGGGATGGCAACTCCATGAAGTTTTAAGAGTTTAGAAATTGCTTCTTCTATTTCATCTTTTTTTGCAAGATTAAATGCCTTTTTAGTGATTTCTTTAACATTTTCTTTATTGTCTCTACTTGAATTCTGGAGTTTAAAATTTCTAATTCTAAGAAAATCAAAATAAGACAAATTTTTTTTATTTGATATTCCCTTACTTATTTTATCAAATTCTTGCCTATACCATTCTAATATTTCTTTTCTATTCATAAACTATAAGCCATCCTTTAATCTTTTCTTTAATCCAGAACTTTTTGTTCCTTTTTTTAATCCGTCTTCTAAGCAAAAATAAATCTTCTTAAACAAAACTTCTCCTTTTTTTATTTTTTTTGCACTAAACTGCTTTTTAATTTTTTCAGAAGATTCAGGAATAAATGGCCAAAGCAATTCTGCGATTTTTAAAATAGATTCTTTTAATTCATAAAGAACTTTTTTGTTCTTTCGGGCGACATCTTGGCGTTCGACGTCTGAACTTGTTTCAGGCATTGTTTCCCATGGTTTTTTTTGTTGAACATATTCATTGCAAATATCAATAAAAGCAAAAATTTCGTTAAGTGCTTTGTCTACTTCAAAATCCTTAAAATGATTTTCTATTTTTTTTTCATTAAGTTTTTTTAAAAGTTTGTTTTCTGTTTTTTCAAAGCCATTTTTTTTGCTCAAACATTCTGTAGTTAGGGGTACACTGAGCAGTGCAATCAAACCAGCAACTCGTGAAACTAAATTTCCGAGCTTGTTTGCAAGTTCGTTGTTGTATCTTTCAATTAAGAGTTCTTCAGAATAATCAGAGTCCTCAAAAACAGAACAACGCAAAAGTGAATATCGAACAGCGTCGGTTCCATATTTTTTTACAAGTTCTAGAGGATCAATAACATTTCCTAAGCTTTTTGACATTTTTTGTCCCTTAATATTTAGGTAGCCATGAACTAAAAGAGTTTTAGGCAATTCATAATTTGCAGACATTAGGATTGCTGGCCAGATAACAGAATGAAACCAGTTAATTCCTTTTCCTACCACATGAACATCGGCAGGCCATTGTTTTTCAGCACCTGAAATATAATTTATTAAGGCATCTATCCAAACATAAACTTTGAAGTTCTTGTCTTCTGGGAAATCTATTCCCCAATCTGCGTTTTTTCTGCTTATGCACAAATCATTTAAACCAGATTCAATCCGTGTGAGAATTTCTTTTTTTCTTGATTCTGGGACAATGTATTTTTTTACAAACTTTTTTAATTTTTTTTCATATTTGCTTAATTTAAAAAAATAAGCTTCTTCTTTTCTAAATTCAGGTTTTTTATTATGTTCAGGGCATTTTCCGTCAACCAATTCTTTTTCAGTGATGAAGGCCTCGCATCCAGTGCAATAAAATCCTTCGTATTTCCCTTTGTATATGTCTTTTTTATCAATTATTTTTTTTAAAAATTTAACAACAACTTTTGCATGTTCTATTTCACTTGTTCGAACAAATTTATCACAATCTATGTTTAATTCTTTAACAAGAGTTTTGAAAAATTCTGTATTTTTATCAATAAATTCTTTTACATTCATGCCTGCATTTTTAGCTGCCAGAACATTTTTTTGTGCATTTTCATCAACACCTGTTAAAAAGAAAACTTGTTCTTTTTTTTGTTTATGCCAACGTGCTAAAGTGTCTGCTAGAACTTTTTCAAATGCGTGTCCGATGTGTGGTTTTGCATTTACATAATCAATTGCAGTTGTGAT
>Ga0180007_10004114_pt1 | contig 15622 bp, 24 predicted proteins | sample MM_PC_MetaG_FD_121122 | JGI IMG/M metagenome (GOLD analysis project Ga0180007, IMG submission 121122) | Groundwater microbial communities from the Aspo Hard Rock Laboratory (HRL) deep subsurface site, Sweden - MM_PC_MetaG | ecosystem: Environmental > Aquatic > Deep subsurface > Groundwater... | reverse complement strand
TGCTTTTCCTGATTACGAGCAAAAAGTTGCCAGATTTGGTTTAGTAGTATTTGAGGTGGGATAAGAGAATAAATAGCGTAAGAATATTTGTTTTAAATATGGGGAGGTGAATTAAATGTCAGTTATAAAGAATATCTTAAATTTATCTTCCCATTATTTTTTATAATGGGATTTTCATTTTTATTAAATTTCATTTAGGCATAGCAATTGACAAAAATTTCAACACTCTTTTTGAAGGCGAAACGCCGGCGTTTCGCCTTCAAAAAGTAAATGAAATAAGATTTGTGTAATCATTTTTGTCAATTGCTACATATCTAGATGTGGATAAATTCGCATTTGCATAAAAATTAGAATTTGTTTATAATAACTCTTGACAATAAAACACTAATTTCGTTATACTAATAATTACTAAATTCGTTTTTCGTTATTCAGTTTTATCGATGCCAGTTTTATAATCTATTTTTATATCAGTGGATTATTATAAACCAATTTCGAAAACTATATAACGCACAACGATCTTCAATAAACTATGCCAGAAAAATTTGAACGCACAAAACCACATGTTAATGTCGGCACAATCGGCCATGTTGATCATGGGAAAACAACTTTAACTGCCGCAATTTTAAAAACTTTATCAGACAATGGTCTTAAGGCGCAAAAAAAAGGCTTTGATGACATTGATAATGCTCCAGAAGAAAAAGAGCGCGGCATTACAATTAATACTTCGCATGTTGAATATGAAACAGAAAAAAGGCACTATGCACACGTAGATTGCCCAGGTCATGCGGATTATGTGAAAAACATGATTACTGGCGCGGCTCAAATGGATGGCGCAATTTTGGTAGTATCTGCTCCAGATGGCCCTATGCCGCAAACCAGAGAACATATTTTACTCGCGCGTCAAGTGGGTGTGCCTTATATTATCGTTTTCTTGAATAAGGTTGACGCAGTGGATGATCCAGAATTAGTTGATTTAGCAGAAGAAGAAATTCGCGGTCTTTTAACTAAATATGAATTTGACGGCAAAAATACGCCCATTATTCGCGGATCAGCTTTAAAAGCTTTAGAAGGCGATAAAGACGCGCAAAAACAGATTATGGAGCTAATGAAAGCCTTGGATGAAAATATACCTGAACCTAAAAGAGATAAAGACAAACCTTTTTTAATGGCGATTGAAGATGTGTTTTCTATTGAAGGCAGAGGAACGGTCGTGACAGGCAGAATTGAGAGAGGAATAATTAAATTAAATGAAGAAATAGAGCTTATAGGATTGAAAGATACTCAAAAAACGATTGTTACTGGCATTGAAATGTTTAACAAGCAATTAGATGAAGGACAAGCTGGAGACAATGCTGGAATCTTGTTACGTGGAACGAAAAAAGAAGATGTTGAAAGAGGCCAAGTTTTAGCTAAACCAGGCACAATTACTCCTCATACTGATTTTGAAGCTGAAGTGTATGTATTGTCAAAAGAAGAAGGCGGACGCCATACTTCCTTTACTAAAGGTTATAAACCGCAATTTTATCTAAGAACTACAGATGTGACTGGAGGAGTTGAATTAGGCGGAGATGTTGAAATGGTAATGCCAGGCGATACAGTTAATATTAAAGTTCAATTGATTTCTCCAGTTGCTTTGGAAGAAAAACAAAGATTTGCTATTCGTGAAGGTGGCAGAACAGTAGGAGCAGGAATGGTAACAAAGATTACTAAATAAATTAAAGAAGTCTGCTTTAACAGCAGGCTTCTTGAATATTAGGTTGGTTTATGATAAATATATATTTTCAGGTTCATTGCGATTAGGACACCCATACTTGCCCTGTAAGCTTACAGGGCAAGTATGCAGGGCATAGCTTTAGTGTCCGTAAATCAGTAAAATTACGGAGACTAAAGTCTCCTAATCAAGTGTTTTAAATCTTTAACAATTAATTATAAATAATATAAAAATGGCAGAGCAAAAAAAACAATCCAAAAAACAAAACGAAGAAATCGCGCAGAGAATTCGTATCAAAATCAGGGCGTATGATTACAGAATTATTGATCAAGCCGCGCAAAAAATTGTGGAAACAGCGGAGCGGACAGGAGCAGTAGTGTCTGGTCCGGTTCCATTGCCAACAGAAAAGAAGAAGTACACTGTGCTTCGTTCTACTTTTGTGCATAAGGATTCTAGGGATCAATACGAGATGCGCATCCATAAAAGATTAGTGGATGTTCTCAAACCAATGCCTAAGACAATTGACGCAATGATGGATTTGAATTTACCAGCAGGGGTTGATATTGAGATTAAGATGTAGTTTTTTGGTGAGTTAAAACAATTATTTTGCATTGACGGCTTAAGAAAAGCTTTTCTGATTACCGGCTGTAATTATAAATTTTTAGAAAATTTTTAAAACTTTTCTTGGCCAAACAAGACACAAAAGCCGGTTAATTTTTTGAAAGCCAATTGATTATGGGACTGTTGCCAAAATGGTATTTGGCAACAGTCCCTCTTGTGGTTTTTAAAAAAGAGCTGGTTTTTTATTCCATAGTTAATATTTCTAAATATATGAAATTTATTCTTGGTAAAAAAATTGGAATGACGCAGATTTTTAATAAAGATAATCAAGTGGTGCCTGTCACAGTTGTTTCAGCAGGGCCGGTTTTTATTACACAAATTAAAACACAAGACAAAGATGGCTATCAGGCTATACAAATTGGTTATGAAAAGAAGAAAAAGATTGCCAAAGAAAAAAACAAGAATAAAAAATTTTTATATAGATATTTTAGAGAATATAGAATACAAACAGGAGACTTGCCAGAAAAAATGAAAGCTGGGGACTTATTAGATGTATCTCAATTTAATGCAGGCGACAAAGTCAAAATCAGCAGTATAAACAAAGGCAAGGGCTTTCAAGGCGCTGTAAAACGTTGGGGTTTTAGCGGAGGTCCGGCTACGCATGGTCATCGCCACAACCAAAGAGGATTAGGATCAGTTGGCTGTAGATACCCGCAAAGAGTTCTGAAAGGTAAAAAAATGGCAGGCAGAATGGGAGCGCAAAGAGTTACTTTAAAAAATTTGAAAGTTGCGCAAATTTTGCAAGAAGAAAATATTATATTAGTTAATGGATCAGTGGCTGGCGTAAAAGGCGGTTTAGTGGAAATTAGAGGATAGAGGAAGACTAATCTTTAGTTTTCAAGATTAATAAAAAAATGAAACCATTATCAATAGAGATTTATAATCAAAAAGCTTTAAAAACTGGAAAAATTATTAAGTTAAATCCAGCAATTTTTAGCGTGGAAGCCAGTCCAGCCCTTATTCAGCGCGCAGTAGTTGCTCAAAGAGCTAACTCTAGAAAATCAATTGCGCATACGAAAACAAAAGGAGAAGTAAGAGGTGGAGGGAAAAAACCATGGAAGCAAAAAGGCACTGGCCGAGCTAGACATGGATCAATCCGTTCTCCTTTGTGGCGCGGCGGAGGTGTTACTTTTGGTCCGCGCAATACTAGAAATTTTTCTAAGAAAATCAACAAAAAAGCTAAAAGAAAAGCTTTATTTACCGTGCTTTCAGATAAAGTCAAAAATGATGTGCTAATTGTTTTAGACAAACTTGATTTTCAAGAGGCAAAAACTAAAGATATGAATATAATGTTGGAAAAGTTTTATAAAATTTTTCTGCTGAAAGACAAAAAACAAAATAGCGCAATTATTTTAGATCAAAAAAGTAAAAGATTTGTTCAAGCCTTAAAAAATATTACTCATACGCAAACCATAGCTCCGAATAGTTTAAATGTAGTTGATTTGTTGTCTTGTAAAATTTTATTTGTTACATTGAAGGCATTAAAAGAAATAGAAGAAATATATTATAGTATTGAAAAGTAGGAAAAATAGTATAATAAATAAAAAATCTTGATTAAAATTTATAAAAAATAAATATATGGCATTATTAAAGAAGAAAATAAAAGATAAAAAATTAACCAAAAAAAAAGATATTAAGAAAATAAGACAGAAAGGACATTGGAAAAAAGATTTTCCTTCTAAAATATCGCGTCTTTTAATCAGACCGATTATTTCCGAAAAAGCAACTAAGCAAAAAAAGAATAATCAATATATTTTTGAGGTTTCTCTAAGGGCTCAAAGCAAGGAAATCAAAAGATCAATAGAATTTTTTTATAAAGTGAAAGTATTAAAAGTTAATGTAGTTAAGATGAAAGGTAAAAATAAAAAGTTTAAGACAAGTGTTGGCAGAAGAAAAAATTGGAAAAAGGCGGTTGTCAAATTAAAGAAAGGGCAAATCATAGAGACTTAAAAAAATTTTAATTTATTATTTTTAAAATTATAAATTAAAAATTAATAAAATTGCCAATTAAATCATACAAACCGTATACTCCCTCTAGGCGCTTCATGCAAACTGAAGATTTTTCTGATTTAACTAAAGAAAAGCCAGATAAAAGGTTAACAAAAGGAAGAAAAAGAAGCCATGGCCGGGATCACTATGGTCATATCAGCGTTCGGCATAAAGGCGGAGGACATAAAAGAGTTTATAGATTAGTGGATTTCAAAAGATTGGAATTTTTAGACTTGCCTGCTAAAGTAGAAGCAATTGAGTATGACCCAAATCGTAGTGCCAGAATTGCTTTAATTTGTTATAAGAATGGACAACATAGATATATTTTAGCTCCGCAAGGGCTAAAAGTAGGAGATAAAGTTATTGCTAGTAAAAAAAAGTTGGAATTTAAAATTGGCGACAGAACTATTCTAGCCAATATTGCAGATTCTACATCTATTTATAATTTAGAGTTTCAGCCCAATAAAGGCGGACAAATTGTACGTTCAGCAGGAACATCAGCTATTTTACAGGCAAAAGAAGGAAAGTATGCGCAAGTTAGATTACCTTCAGGCGAAATCAGAAATTTTTTGCAATCATGTATGGCGAGTGTTGGAATTTTATCAAATTTTGAACATAATAATATTGTGGTTGGCAAAGCAGGTAGACAAAGATGGAAAGGTATTCGTCCTACAGTGCGCGGAAAGGCGATGAATCCAGTGGATCATCCGCACGGTGGCGGTGAAGGCAATACATCAATTGGCTTGAAACACCCAAAGACTCCTTGGGGTAAACCTGCGCTTGGAGTCAAGACTCGTAAAAAGAAGAAATGGTCTAATAAATTAATTTTGAAAAGAAGAAAATAAAAAGATATAAGATGCAAGAAACAATAATTAAATAAATTTTTAATTTTGATCATCAATAAATAACTGTTTAGTTATTAAAAAAATGATTATTAAAATTTATTTATATATTGTTTTGAATATTTACAGAAAGATTTTTGTATCTTAGAGTCATTTCATTTATGTCAAGAAGTCTTAAAAAAGGTCCTTTTATAGATCAAAAATTACTTAAAAAAATTAAGGATTTGAGATTGGGTGATAAAACAGTCATTAAGACATGGGCTAGAGATTGCACAATCGTTCCAGATATGATAGGTTTTACAATTGGCGTGCATAATGGCAAAATACATATTCCAGTATTTATCACCGAAGATATGGTTGGGCATAAACTGGGAGAGTTTGCTCAAACGCGTAAGTTTACAGGACATGGCGGACGGATAGCAAAAGAAGAAGCGCAGAAAACAGCTGAATCAGAAAAAAGAAATATTACTGAAGCGCAGAAATCTGAAGAAAAGTAATTTTTTCGTTTGCAAAAGATAAAAATATATTTTATGCTTAAAGTGAGAGCTGTTCAAAAACACATTAGAATTTCTCCGCGCAAGCTACGTTTGGTAGCCAATTTTTTAAGTGGACTTAAATTTAATGAAGCAATTGATCAATTAAAATATTTGCCGAATAAAGGCGCTAGATGGGCAGAAAAAGTATTATTTTCTGCGATGTATAATGCGGAAAATAATCATGGTTTAAGAAGAGATAATCTATATATTGAGTCAGCGATTGCGGAAGAGGGGATGAGATTAAAAAGATGGCGGCCAGTTTCGCGAGGAATGGCTCATTCATTTATTAAGCCGAGCAGTCATTTAAAAATTATTTTAGCTGAAATAAAAGAATCAAAAAGTCAGCCAAAGAAATTATCTGCAGATTTAGCAAAAGGCGCAAAGAAAGATGCAAAACAGATTAAAAAAATTGTCCAAAAAGAAAAGCCAGGTAAGGAAATTTTTGCTAAAAAAAGTAAAATAGAAAGTAAAACCAAAAAAATATTTGATAAGCGCCGCCGAGGCAAGCATAGAAGCAATCAGCACTTAGACAAGATTGTTGCAAAAAAAACTGGTGGTATGAAAAAACAGATTTTTAGAAGAAAAGCAGTATAAGCTCATCATAAAAATATAAAGAGATAATCAACAACCAAGAAATAATAATTAAACATAATATTTTTGGATTATTATTTGGTTATTGTTTTTTCTTGAATCTTTCTTATTGAAATTATGGGTCATAAAATTCATCCAAAAAATTTTAGATTAGGCTATCTCTTTTTTTGGGAATCAAAATGGTTCCAAAAAGGACGAAAATTCAGAGAAGCTTTACAAGAGGACTACCGAGTCCGAAAATTTATTATAAGCCAATTTAAAGAAGCAGCTATTTCTTCTGTTGAAATTATCCGCTCTTCTAATACAATTGATGTTAATATTTATACAGCTCGACCCGGTATGATCATTGGCCGAGGAGGAGATACGATTGAAAAAATGAAAAATGATTTAAAAAAGATAATCAAGACAGGAATGGATTTAAGAATTAATTTAAAAGAAATTTCTGATCCTGAAACTTCGGCTGATTTGATTGCTCAAAACATTGTAGAGAATTTAGAAAAAAGGATGCCTTTTAGAAGGGTGGCAAATAAAACTTTAGAGCGCTATAAAGATTCTCCGAAAGTTAAAGGTATAAAATTAGTCATAGCTGGCAGATTAGATGGCGCAGAAATTGCGCGCCGGGAAAAGTTTGAATGGGGCAAGATGCCATTACACACATTGAGAGCCAATATTGATTTCAGTCTTAAAGAAGCGCACATTAAATATGGAGTTCTAGGAATTAAGGTTTGGGTTTATAAAGGAGAAATATTCATGAATAAAATTAAAAATTGAAAAATATGTTATCTATGCCGCGCAGAGTAAAATTTAAAAAGCATCCTCGAGGCAAACGTAGAGGAAAAGCCAGTAGAGGAAATCAAATCTCTTTTGGCAGTTTTGGATTGAAAGCAGAAACTAGAGCATGGATTACAGCTAGGCAGATAGAAGCTTCTAGAAGAGCGATCACGCGTTTTTTGCAGAGAGGAGGCAAGGTTTGGATTAGAATATTTCCAGATAAAGCAGTAAGCAAAAAAGGAGCAGAAACACCAATGGGATCAGGCAAAGGCGCAGTTGATCATTATGTGGCTGTAGTTAAGCCTGGAAAAATTTTATTTGAGCTGGATGGAATCAGTGAAGAAACAGCTCGTGAAGCTTTAAAATTAGCAGCATATAAACTGCCAATTAAGACAAGAATTTTAAAAAGAGATTAATTCTTTATTATAAAACTTTATGAAATTTAAAATTTTACGCCAAAAATCTTTGAAAGAATTAAATAATTTACTATTTAAAAAAAGAACAGAACTAGTTGAGTTAAGGTTTAAAATTTCTGAATCTAATTTTAAAAAAGTACACAAGATTAAAAAAGCCAAGAAGGAAACGGCACGCATTTTAACAGCCATGAGTTTATTAAATAATTCAAAAAAATATGACCAATAATAAAAAAGATAATAACATAAAAGAGACTAAAAAAGAGTTATATCCAGCATCGGAAAAAACTACCAATAGAACTAATAAAAAAACAATAAGCAAGAGACAATATTCTGGCAAAGTTTTTTCTGATAAAATGGATAAAACTATTATAGTTGAAGTAGTGCGATATAAAATGCATTCAAAATATAAGAAGCGCTATTTCGTGAGCAAAAAATATGCAGTACATGATGAAAAGAATAGATTTAAAAAAGGAGATAAAGTCAAATTTGTTGAATGCAGGCCTTTATCTAGAAGGAAAAAATGGAGAGTCATATATTCAAGTTAATTAATTTATGATACAAATTGGCACAAAATTAAATGTAGCAGATAATACAGGAGCAAAGATTGTTGAATGTTTTAAACTGCTCGGAGCGACCAAGGTTAGATTTGGGCGCATTGGAGATGTTATTATTGGTTCAGTTAAAGATGCTACGGCTACTGCAATCGCACCTATGCATTCTATTGTGCATACAGTTATTGTACGGCAAAAAAAAGAAATGCGGCGTAAGGATGGCTCTTATATTCGCTTTGACGATAATGCTTGTGTGATTTTAGAAGATAAAACATCAAAGAAGATTAAAGGTTCTCGTATTTTTGGTCCGATTGCGCGTGAATTAAAAGAAAGAGGCTTTGCAAAAATTGCCTCCCTAGCGCCTGAAGTAGTCTAATTTCTTTATATATACTAGAATTTTATTTTTATGCAAATAAAAATTGATGATAAAGTGATCATTATTAGCGGAAAAGATAGAGGCAAAATGGGCAAGATTACCCAAGTTTTTAGAAGTGAAAACAGGGTTGTAGTAGAGGGCGCTAATCGTTTAGTGAAGCATTTGCGTCCGCAGAAAGCAGGTGAAAAAGGTCAACGTGTAGAATTTTTTGCTCCTATGGACGCCTCTAATGTAAAATTGATGTGCCCTAAGTGTAATAATCCTACAAGGGTCTATAAGAAATTTTTGGAAGATGGAAAAAAAGTTCGCTGTTGTAAAAAATGTAATGAAAGGGTAGAGTAAAGAATACTTTAAAATAGACGATTACTATCTTTATTTTCCCTGTAAATTAATATGATTATCATTAAAGAAAAATATAAAAAAGAAGTTGTCGGAGCGATGAAAAAAGAGTTTGGCTATAAAAATGATTTGGCTGTGCCTTGTATTAAGAAGGTAGTTTTAAATATTGGCACAGGCGCGGCATTAAAAGATAAAAAAATTTTAGATTTAATCAAGGAAAATTTAAGAATGATCAGCGGACAAGAGCCTATTTTAAGAAAAGCTAAAAAATCAATTGCAGGATTCAAGATTAGAGAAGGTTTGATTGTTGGTATGAAAGTTACATTGCGAAGACAAAGAATGTTTGATTTTTTGGATAAATTTGTTAATATTGTTTTACCGCGAGTACGAGATTTTAATGGCATTTCATTTAGTTCAATTGATCAGCAAGGAAATTTGAATATTGGTATTAAAGAGCATAATGTTTTTTTAGAAGTAGATCCAAACAAAGTCCAGCATATTCATGGATTAGAGATTGCAGTAGTTACGAATGCTAAAAGTCGTGCAGAAGGACAAAGGCTGTTCATATTGTTAGGATTTCCTATGCAAAAATTAGATAATAAGGATGCAACAATACAAAAACATAAACATATAAACAAATAAAAATAATTTATTGTTTATATGTTTATGTTTTACAGTGATTGTTATTTTTCTAAAATGGCAGTTAAAGCGCAAATTGCAAAATCAAAAAGAAAACCAAAATATTCTACGCGCATTGTGCGCAGATGTTTTAAGTGTGGCAGGCATAGAGGATATATGCGTGATTTTGATTTGTGCCGTATTTGTTTTCGTGAGTTAGCAAGGAAAGGAGAAATTCCAGGCATTAAAAAGTCGAGTTGGTAATAAAAAAAGAATTCGTTATACTGTATTATCAATTTGTTTTTAAGAATAAAATCATTGATACTCATTGAGCATTGATTTTTTAAAAACAAATTGGCGTATTATGTATAATGTATAATATTTTGATGTTAACTGATCCAATAGCAGATATGCTGACCAGAATTAGAAATGCGCAAGCAGTCGGAAAAGAGAATGTCAGTATTCCATTATCAAAAGCTAAATTATCAATTTTGAAAATCCTAAAAGAAAAAGGTTATATTTTAGATTTTATAAAAAATATTCAGAAAAATAATATTATTTTGAAATTAAGATATTCTAAAGAGAATAATACTGAACCAGCTATTAAAGAAATCAATAAAATTTCTAAAGCAGGCAGAAGAATTTATAAAAGCTATAAAGAATTTAGGCGAGTTAAAAACGGGCTTGGTATGGCGATTGTTTCTACCTCACGCGGAGTGATGGCTGATAGCGAGGCTAGAAACAGGAGGTTAGGCGGAGAAATTATTTGTGAAGTTTTTTAGTTTATTCCATATAAAAAGAAAATAATTTTTTATTTTTATGTCTAGAATCGGTATACAACCTGTCAAAATATTAAACGGCGCGGAAATAAAAATGGAATCAGAGAATATAAAAGTTAAAGGCCCTAAAGGTGAGTTATCACAATGGATTGATCCGCGTATAAACATTGAAGTTCTCAAAGATAAAAATGAGGTAGTTTTATCTATTAAAAACAAAGAGGATCAATTTAAAGTCAAAAATTTATGGGGCTTATACCGAGTATTAATTTTTAATATGATTCAAGGTGTTACGCAAGGCTTTTCTAAAGAATTAGTTATTGAAGGAGTGGGTTATAATTTTTCTGTGCAGGACAAAAAATTAGTGTTAAATATAGGTTTTTCGCATACAGTAGATTATGTTCTCAAACCGGGCATTGAAGCTAAGGTAGAAAAAAATAGTTTAATTATTTCAGGCATTGACAAACAAATTGTTGGACAAGTTGCGGCAGAAATTAGAGGTAAAAAACCAGCTGAACCGTATAAAGGAAAAGGCATCCGTTATAAAGACGAAGTAGTGCGTAGAAAGATAGGCAAAAAAGCTGCTGGTTCAGGAGAGGGCAAGGAGTAAGATAGATATTGAAGATTGGCGCATTTTACCCCCAAACGCAACACTATTATATTGATGGTATAAACACAAAAAAAGAGAGCCAGCTAATTTTTTCAACTAAGAGAGAAACCATTTCTTTCAAGTTTATCCGTAAAATTTATTTCTCTTAATTGAAAAAAGATTAAAGAGATTCTTTATCAAAAGTCAATTATCGCAAGGTTGAAGGTGTTGCACCTTGCAAGTTTGCAGGGCAGGCTTCAAAGTAAAATTTTCGATTTTTTTATACGTATAATATGCATTCTATAATAACTAAAATATATATTTATGAATAGAAAATTGCGCCATCAAAGGATAAGATCAAAAATTCAAGGCACGAAAAAAAAGCCTAGGCTTTGTGTTTTTAGGTCAAATCAATATATTTACGCGCAACTTATTGATGATGAAAAAGGAAAAACACTGGCTTCCGCCTCAACAAAGAATTTAGAAAAAATTGACAGCCTTGCTAAAAATATTATAAAAAATCAGGATTTATACTCTAAAAAATTGCAGGTAGCATTTAGGGTTGGGCAATTATTAGCCAAGAAAGCCTTGAAAAATAAGATTAAAGCCATAGCTTTTGATAGAAATGGATATAAGTATCATGGAAGAGTAAAGGCCTTGGCAGATGGAGCAAGGGAAAGTGGTTTAGTATTTTAATAATTTTTTCGTATAATTTTTTTGTTTATTTCTGTATTGATATAAGGTTTGTACAGAGATAAAAAGCATTGACTTATACGAAAAAAATTTAGTTTTAAAGTGAATAGAGCTTCACGCAAATACGAACAAAAAATTATTGATGTTTCCAGAGTGGTGCGCGTTGTAGCTGGCGGGCGCAGATTTAGATTTAGGGTGGCATTGTTGATTGGAGATAAAAAAGGCAGGGTTGGCTTTGGTATTGCTAAAGGCGGCAATGTACAGTCTGCAATAGAAAAAGCTTATCAGCAGGCAGAAAAGAATTTATTAGATTTTTCTCAAAAGCTTTTTCATACTGTTTTGTATGAAATGGAAGAAAGCTACAAAACAGCTAAAATCTTCATGAAACCAGCGCGCGAAGGCACTGGCTTGATTGCTGGCGGCACTGTGCGATCTGTTTTGGAAATGGCAGGTTTTAGAAATGTAGTAGCTAAAATTTTAGGTTCTAAGAATAAAATGTTAAATACCATTGCGGTTTTAAATGCTTTGAAAAAAATGGAAACCAAGGAGGAAGTGGAAGCAAGAAGAAGTGTGCAGCTAGAAAAGACAACCAAAGAAAATAGCTAATTATGAATTCTCAATTATTATTTTTTCTGATAATTAAATTCAGCACGAAAAAAGACTTATTTTTGCCAGAAGAATTAATAATAATAAATTAAAAATTGCTAAACTTACATACCTTACAATCTAATAATAAAAAAAAGAGAAAACGGGTGGGTAGAGGCAATGCTAGCGGTCATGGCAATTATTCAGGCAAAGGACAGAAAGGGCAAAAATCTAGAAGCGGAGCAAAAATACGCCGAGGTTTTGAAGGCGGACAAACTCCTTGGTATAAAAAAATTCCTAAATACAAAGGCATTAAGCCGCGCTATCCTAAATACAAGATTATTAGTCTTGGCCTTTTAAATAAGCATTTTCAAGAAGGGGAAACTGTTTCTGTGAAGACCTTGCGAGACAAAGGCCTTGTTAAGGGTTTAAATAAATACCGTGGCATCAAGATTTTAGGAACTGGTGAATTAAAAGTGAAAAATTTAAAAGTGATTGGATGCCAGATGTCTGAAAAAGTGAAAAGCGCTTTTGGTTTAAAAAACAAACAGCCAGCTTTAAAGAAGAGGAAGAAATCTACAAAAAGTAAAACAGTTTAAAAATATTAAAAAAATAGAGGCTGGATTTTTTTATTATCAGCCCCTAAAAATAAAATAAGAAAGTTTTGGACTGTTCAAGAATCAGCTTAGAAAGTCCAAATTCAGCCACCTTCATCTTGATGTATTTCAATCAAGAAGATTCGTCCATTTGGACGCAAAATATAAATAAAACTATCAATCTCGGTTATATATTTTCCAATCTCTATTATAGAGTCAAACATATTATATGAAAATTCTTCGCTAAGTGGTTTTTTTGTTTGCACATAGCGAAAGTTAGGACTCATTCGCTCTTTTTTTACATCTTTTTTCTTTGCCACTACTTCAATGATGCTATTGATATTTTCTATTTCTTGTAAAGCCTCAACGAGCGGAAAGTCATTTTTGCACCCATCACAGATCAATAATACATCGCCTAAATCGCTTTGTTGGTTGAAGAAATTTTTTATTTCTTTTTTATCGGTCATAGATTGAGCATTGATTGTTATGATTCTAGTATTTTGGTGATTCATTGTTTAATGATCCTCCTTTTCTTTTTTAACATTTTTTATTATAACATAAATTACATAGATTTTTCAATAGTATGCTAGAAAATATTATTTTAGGAATTCTTCAGGGCGTTTTTGAATGGCTTCCAGTAAGTTCAGAAGGAGTTTTTGTTTTGGTGAATGTGCATATTTTACAAAATGGATCTAGTTTAGAAACCATTCTTCAAAAAGTTTTGTTTTTGCATTTAGGCACGGCCTTAGCAGTTTTAGTCTATTTTAAAAAAGACACTCTTCATATTTTCAATACATTCATCAAATATGAAAAAGCAAAATTAGAATATAAAAATATTCAAAAGTTTTTGATTATTAGCACTATTATTAGCGGATTGATTGGTTTTTTATTTTTGAAACTTGCTGTAGAAAAAATAAATCAGATAGCAGATTTTAGTCAAATACTAACTTTATTAATTGGTATACTGCTTTTCATTACTGGAATTTTACAAATTAAAATTAGAAAAGGCGGATTTAGGCAGGCAGAAAATTTAACTAAAAAAGATGGAATTTTTTTAGGTATTGTGCAAGGCATAGCAACCTTGCCCGGGCTTTCCAGGTCCGGCTTAACTATGGCAGGATTGTTTTTAAGTAAATTTAAAAAACAAGAGGCATTGCGTTTGAGTTTTCTAATGAGCGTACCTATTGTTCTAGTAGGTAATTTTATTTTAAATTTTAAAAATTTATTTTTTTCTTTGGAAAGTCTAGTTGGTCTATTATTTTCTTTTGTTTTTGGTTATTTAACTATTGCATTCTTACTGCGTCTAGTCAAGAAAGTTAATTTTGGCTATTTGGTTTTAGGGTTTGGTTTTTTGATGATTTTTCTTGGGTTTGTTTTATAAGAAGATAAATCCTTGCATTATTATAAGGATATATGTTTTGATGCTAAATTTTTTTAAAAATAAAAATTTCTCTCCAAACTTTCTGTCCTTCTCTTTTGTAAAGAAAAGATTTACGGACTTTATTATCATACAATCCTAAAAATTTTTTATCCTGCATAAAGCCCATGCTTTGAATTTGTGGTAAAATATTGAGATATTGTTTTTGAATAATGGGAAAAATAATAATTATTTTTCCTTTGAATTGGATGATTTTTTGAAATGCTTGAAAGTATTCTAAATATAAACGAGTGAGCTGATTGAGTATTTTATAAACTTGAGAAATGGATTCTCTGCCTCTTAAAGGCGGACCAAGATAAGGTTCTGTGATAATGGCAGAAATTGAGTTTTGGGCGAGATATTTATCAATTTGGCGAATTTCAGAATGCAAAAACTGAATTGCCTTTTGTGGATTTTCAGAATTTTGTGTTTTATTGAGCCATTGAATGTTTTCCATACTGTTGTTTACTGCTTTGGCAGAAGAATCAGCGCCAATGATTTTTTTATAGCCTAAAAGCAAAGCTTCTTGTAAAACAGTGCCTGAACCGCAAAAAGGATCAAGTAAAGTGTTGCTTTTATAACTTTGAGAGAGGTTGATCATTAAACGCGCTAATTTGGGAGGAAGCATGCCAGAACGCGCATCCCGTTTTGGTCGTCCATAATCGCGCTGGGAAAATTCAGCAAAAGGTTGGACGGTTTGAGTGATGCCGAGCAGAAAAAGTGGTTTTTGATTGGGATAAACATTGATACTTGGATCTTGGAAAAGGACAATTTCTATTCCTTTTTTAGTTAATAATTTGTTTGTTTTGACCATGACTGAAGAAAGCGTTTTTTCGCGCGATTGCACCCAGCGGGATTTAATGTTCTTTTCTTTGAGTTTTTTCTTGATATCCAGAGCGATTTTTTTAATATCAATTTTTACACTATAAGCGCTGATGCCGAAATTAATTTTTTGCTCTTTTTTGATGTGTTTTAAGATAACAGATAAAATATCTCTTTGAAAAAAATCAGGCGTTGTTTTTTGAATAATTTTTCCAATTTTTATTGTGCCAGCTAAAGTTTTTTGAAGTTTTTGTAGTTTTGTGTTTTTTTTCAAATCAAAAAGAGCCAAATTTTGAAAATTACTTTTTGGCGCTTGTTTTAACACAGAAGATATTTCAGCTAGCGAAAGTCGGGGATGGTTACCGAGAATAAAAAAGTGTTTCATTGGGTTTTTAGAGAATTTAGTTGGTTTTTGTATTGATTTAAACAGGTTCACCCGCCCATTTGGAGGGTTTACCTGCCGTAGCTTTAGTAAAGGCAGGCGTGGAGGGAGTCGCCCCTCCCTTCGCGAAGGGAGGGGTTGGAGAGCTCTATTATACCACTTAACTGCATGCCTAGATTGATCTTTGTTCGTTTAAGGTTTATTGAAGCCCGAGATATTGCGCCAGAGGATCATTGCTCACTGAATATTACTGTTTAGTTGATTGATTAGGATACTTCAGTGTCCGTAAAACTACGGGGACTAAAGTCCCCTTAATCACCTGATTAGGACACTTTAGTGTCCGTAAAACTACGGGGACTAAAGTCCCCTTAATCACCTGATTAGGACACTTTAGTGTCCGT
>Ga0180007_10004113_pt1 | contig 15623 bp, 19 predicted proteins | sample MM_PC_MetaG_FD_121122 | JGI IMG/M metagenome (GOLD analysis project Ga0180007, IMG submission 121122) | Groundwater microbial communities from the Aspo Hard Rock Laboratory (HRL) deep subsurface site, Sweden - MM_PC_MetaG | ecosystem: Environmental > Aquatic > Deep subsurface > Groundwater... | reverse complement strand
TATGCAAAATATCTTTTTTCGTTTTCTTTTGAATATAATCTTGGAGTGATTCTCCAACATATTCCCATTTAGTTATTAGCTTCCCTTTTTTAACGTTGTATTGATAATATTTAGGAACCTTAATTCTTAATGATTTAATTTCATCATAGTATCTTTTGATATTTTTTATTTCTTTTATATCCTCTGGAGATTTTGTGATTTTAATAACAAAACCATCTTTTCTAAAAACTTCTTGGTATTTACCCTGACCTATTTTAATCATAGAAGTCATTTTATAATTAATTTTTCTTCTTTGCCTTCAAGAGGATAAAGAGAACAATAAACTTGACAAGATTCAAAGGATAATATCCCTTTATGAGCTGTATTATATATCTCTCTCGCTTTTATAAAATATTCAAGATCTCTTATAGGGATGAGATCCTGTTTTGATTGCGAATAATATATTGGAGCACAAGGGGCGATACTAACTGAATCTCTAAGAAAGAGAAAGCCCCGTTTCATTCCCTTTAAACTATCTAATCCTGTTATGTAAAAATAAGTTGTCTCTAGTCCTAATGATTTAGCTTTTGAAAGTATATCTTTTATTTTTTCCAAAGAGATTTGGCCTTTGTAACCAGGCATTAAATTTTTTCTATTTTCAAAGCATTCTACTGTAAAGGCAAGAATTATTCTCCCAAAACTTGTCAGTCTTTGTAAACCTTCTAAACTACGTATTTCATTTGTTGCCAATAAGAATTTACCTTTAAATCCTCTTTTCATTGCTTCTTCATAGTATTTTTCAAAAAGATCTAAGGTTTTAATTTCATTTCCAGTACAGCTAGTAATAATAGATATTTGTAAAAGTTTTGTAAAAATATCCTTTTCCACATCTTTCTCAACTTTATCAAATAAGTCTTTGATACAGACTCTTTTAGAGTATCTTTTCTTATCATCTGGAAAGAGGCTTTGTTCACAAAAAAGACATCCTTGGTTGCAAGGATTAAATGGGGTGGAGTTAATTACTAATATGCTTTTTCCTCTAAAATAATAAGGATCTGGGGTATCTTCTTCTATTTGATGGACTAATATACTAGTTGGAGTATCTTCAAAGTAAATTTCCTTATTTTTAATATGATAAGGACTATTATGATTGTTTATTATAGGCTTGTGAAATACTTTATCCTCAACTAAAAATTTTACCCTAAGCTTTATAGTTTCTTCACTAAAATCAGTAGATAATCCCTTTCTTAGGATATTAATCATGTGTAATTCTTTAAGAGAAACTTTCGGAAATTCTGGTGAAAGTGCTTGTTCAATTGTTCTTTCCATTTTAAATTAAGTTAATAATTCACCATACTTTGTTTTTAAAAAGATATTGGTGTTAATAAAAATAAGTATTTTCTGCACCCACAAGGTAGCAACTCCATTTTAAAAAGGGATTATACGTGTATATTTCAAGATAAAATAAACGGGCACCAAACTTTTCCTAACCGCTCGGCGTGGGCGCTTTGTTTCTGTAAACATCTGAACCAGAATTTTTTAGGATAATCTTTTTATTAACTCTTTGATTCTTTAATTCTTTTAATCTTGCCACAGTCTTCTTTCCATTCACATCCATTGCAGATACCTGAATTTTTAGACCATTCTTTTGTCCCAAAACAAGCTTTTTCTGATTGCTTTTTTTGTAATTGACTTTTAACCATAAAAAATATCATTACCCACCCTTTATATATCCTTATGTTTAACCAATCTTCCAATTTTATCACTTGAGGGGTGGAATTCTAATCCTCAAACACCAACACATCCAACTCACTTAGTTTTTGTTTGATTTCATCTTTGGTTTGTTGTTTTTTTGCTTTTAGCCTTTCATGGGCTTTGAGCTCTTTTTCTTTTTCTTTTTTTAAATACTCAATGCCCAAGATTATTTTTTCAATTTCAAGAAGAAGAGGTTTTGTTTCATCTTTTCCAATCGTTTGTTCAATTTTAGTCATTTGTTCTTTTTTATCTTTGATTTGATTTATTCTGCTTGAAATTTGTTGGGTTTCTGAGTTAAATTCAGCAATTAATTCTAAGATACTTGCTCCATTATCCTTATGAAAATGTTTTGCAAAGTCTTCTTTATGAGCTTTTATTATCTCATTTTTTTCCTTAACTACATGAAAAATATTGCTTAGAGCTTTAAAATCAATCATTTCTCTTAATTCAATTACTTCTTGCTCTAGGCCTTTTTTAATTTCATCAATCTCTTGTTTTTTCCTTAAATTCTCAAGATGTTCTGGGCTTTGTTTAATATTCTCAATTTTTTCTAAGGTTTTTTGATGTGTTTCCTTGGTTTGGAGTATTTTTCCATCCCAGTTGGAAATTCTTTGATTGCTTCTGCTTGCAATCTCATGATTTTCTTCAATTTCTTGTAGTTTTTGTTTAGTAAAAGAAAAAAGTTGGGAAATTTTAATAAGCTCTTTGTTTTGCTTAAAGATTTTTTTAAAATACTTAGAAAGGCCCTGTATATCCTCTTTTATAGTTTCTATATCTTTGCCTATTAAAAATGTGGCTTTTTGATAATTCATATATGATTTTTTGTCAAATTCTGAAAAAATCTCATTTGCTTTTGCAATGAAGTTTTCAAAGTTTTCTGCTTTTAACTCATTTAGGCTTTCTATGAAGTTTTTCACATGATAAATATAGTTTTCTAAGTTTTCTTTTACAGTTAGCTTTATTTTTTCTGCAACTCTTTTATCATTTAAATCCACTTTTTCTAAAAGACCCATATCTGCCCTTATTTTGATAAGAAATTGGGAGATTTTTTTGTTAATTTTTTTTAATAACCCTTGTTCTTGGGCATTTATCCCCTTTTTTTTATTTAAAATCCAGGTTTCTAAGTTTTCAAAACTTATTTTTTCTGGTTCTTTTTTGCTTTTAAAAAAATCAAATAGTCCCATTTATGTTGGAATTTCAAGGCCTTAATAAGTCTTACTAATTTTATATAAAAATGCTTATAGATCTCCTATAAATGAGAAGATTCTAAATAATGAATATCTTCCATATAATAAGCTTATGAATGACTAATAAAATAGGTTAGAAAAGCTTTAAAAGCATGCTTTGCTTTTGCATTATGCGAGGTAAAATATAATGACAGAAGAGGAAGAAACACAGGAGACTCCTAAAGAGCCTGTTGAAGATGAAGAGGCTTCAGAAACTCCTGCTGAGCCAGAAGAGCCAGCAGAAGAACCAACTGAAGAGGATACTAAGGGAGAAGAGGAAACTGAATAAACTTTTTCTTTTTTGTTTTTTTCATTAGTTTTATATATTTGTAGAACTAAGATGAGTTATGGGAAATAAGGAGGTTTTAAGTTTATTGTTTATTATATTTGTGATTTTACTACTTTTACTTTATTGGTTTATTCCTTTTTCTACAACCCAATTTAGAATTGAGACAGGGCCATCTAATTTTAGTATTGGGGAGGTTGGGGGAGAAATGCAGTTTTATCCAAATATGAGGTTCTCAACTAATAGAATTTCTTATAAAATTGGCAATTGCACTATACAAAAGAAAGATGATATGATTAGGGCTTTTGAGATGCTTGAGGAAACCACTGTTTTGGATTTTTATGGGGCATCTTTGGACGAAGATATTACTATTGTCTGTGATAGTAAAACAAAAATAGAAGAAGGGCTTTTTATTGCAGGAGAAGGGGGGCCAACGAATATAAGTAAAGTAGGAGAATTTAGTGTTATTACGCATGGGAAAATTTTGCTTTTAAGAGATTCTTTTTGTCCCACCCCTAATGTGGCTATTCACGAACTTTTACATGTTCTTGGATTTGATCATTCTGATAATCCAAACAATATAATGTACCCAATAAGTAATTGTGGCCAGTCAACTGGCCAGGAAATTATTGATACTATCAACACAATTTATGCAGTTCCAAGCTATCCAGATTTAACCTTTGAAAATGTCTCTGCTTTAATGCATGGGAAGTATCTTAATATTAATATGACTATTAATAATAATGGCTTTCAAGACTCTCCAATGACCAGCATTGCAATTTATGGAGATGAGAAGCTTATCAAAAAAGTAGATTTGAATCCTTTAAAAATAGGGTATGGGGTAATCCTCTCATTAACTAATGTTTGGGTTTCCCAGATAAGTACTAAGGAATTAAAATTTGTAATAGAAGGGGATTTTGATGAATTAAAAAAAGAAAATAATAAGGTTTTGTTAAAAATAAAAAAATAAAAAGGGGTGAGTTAGTCAAGGTCTAGCTCATCAATGTTGAGAGTATCATCCTCTTCTTCTATAGGATTTTTGGACAATTTTTGCAATTCTTCCTCATCCATTTATGTTTTGTCTGTGGAGCACAGATAAATTAGGAACTTTGTTCCTAACCATTTACCTCGTTTTTGTTAAAACATTAAAAGAGATTGGCTTTTTAAATATTTCTATGGATTAAAGGGTATTTAAGGAATTGTTATTCAACTTAAATATTTATTTCTTTGCCCTCTTTATTCCAAAATTTTAATTGGTTTGAATTTTCTGTATTAGTTTCTTCAATTTGTTCTTCTCCTGCAACAATATAGAAGAGTTGTTCAAGAACCTCTTTTAATTCCTTGTTCTTTGGGGTTAAATTTATTGAATTCATTAAGTTATTCATTTTCATTCTTGTTTTTATTCCATTTATGGCAGTTTTAACTGTTTTAATTGGGCTAATTCCTCCTGAATCCCAAGAGGGTCTTAATTCAAAAACTTCTGTATTTTTTTCTGAGGTTTTAAGCACATCAAGTAGTTCCTTAAAACCCACAATAATTTTCACATTTACAGCTGGGGTTTCGCTAGAGCTTATAGGAGCCACTTTGATTAAATCTTCCCCTCCTAAAATTCCATAAAGACCATAAAACTCTTTATTTTGTTCATCAACAATCTTTAAATGAAAATTTAGTAAGTTATCCTCTTGATTGTTTGCTAGACTTTGAATTTTGCTAACTAGTTTTTGATTCTTTTCTAAAGCTTGTCTTTCCTCTTGGGTAAGCCCATTTCCAAGGTTTCTTTGGAATATACTTTCACTTGATCCTATAAATTCGTGGTTTGTAAGGGCTGTTGTTAAAGCCTCCCTAACAAATTCAGCAGTAGGGAAGATTGAGACTTTCATAGTAGGAGAGATTATTTTGGTTTTTCTTAAAGACCCTTTCATTCTTATGTTTTTGACTTCTTCTTCATACTTTAGTGTCCCAAGATTTTCATTTTCATACTCAAACTTTATAGTATTATATTTAGAATGTTCTGCTATTCCTGAACAAGCCATCATTTGTGCTATTTCTTCCTGGTTTTTTGCTATTTTATTAAAGAGATTTATTAGCTCCTGCTTTGCAGTTGTTAGGTCTTCTGCATTATTTGCTATGTTAGTCTCAAAGAATTCCTCAATAAATTCTAAAGTAAATCCTTGTTCAATTGCCTCTCGCTCTAATAAAGCCTGTTTAAGCATCCAATCACAATAAGCAATATTTTTTCCATTGTAATTTTCTTTAAGATTGTTTAGAGGGGTAAGGGTTTCTCCAATGCCTTCAAAAACCATTTTAGAATTTTTTTGATCTTTGGTTTCAGTACAAAGACCCTTTACTACTAAAAATTCTAGTCTTTCTTCACCTAATTCTATTGTTAAAGGAGGTGCTTGAGTTTGTGTTGGAGGAATTTTTGCTAACTCTTCTTCTTCTTTTTCTAATGGTGAAAGAGATATTGTAAAACGGGAGTTTTTGGGTTCTCCTGTTCTTTCAGAATAAGAGCGCTCGTAATCTACTGGGGGTTGATAAGATTCTGGATTTTCTGGGTCTCCAATAACTCCTGTTACTCCAGTACCTGTTATTGGCTCTCCTGTTACTCCAGTACCTGTTATTCCTTCTCCTGTAATTTCTATAACTTTTCCTGTAAATGTTGTTCCCTCAAATTTTTGGGAAGTTTGTGGTGTTGTTTCTTGCTTGGTCTTTGTGTTTATAGGGATTGATTTACACACTCCATTACTACATACCCCACTTGCACAATCTACTTTTTTTTCACAAGCCTCACCCTTTTCTTCTATAGGGATTTTAATTGGTTCTCCTGCGGGGCTTTCACATATTTGTCCTGTGTCTTTCCAGACTTTGTTCATACACATGGCTTTTGTTATTTCCTCTCCGTTTGTACATTTTTGAACTTGTTTTTCCCCATCAATACATTTTGCTTGAGTGCATTGTTCAAAACTTGTTGTATGGCACTCCCCAAAAATACACTGGACTTTTCCACAAAGAGGAGTTTCACAATCAGAATCTATTATACAAGAGTTGGAACTTTTAAGGCAGATAGGTTCTAAAAGGCAGCCATTTTTATCAACTCCTTTTGGTATTAAATTCCCTTGGCAGTTTACTGGTTTAATTTCTGGGCAAGTCACACAATCTTCTATACAATCTCCTATTTCCCCTTCCTCACAAACCTTATTTCCACATGTTGTATTTTTTAAAATTGGCTTTGGCTCTTCTTTTTCTTGGCAATTCCCTCTTATACAGTAAAGTTCAACTATGTTTGTTCCACAGAACTTTCCATTACACAATTCATCTTCGCAATCTATCTTATCATTTGCATTATCATCTATTTTGTTATAGCAAATTTCTTCTTTTTCTTCCTTGACTTTTTCAAAAAGAGTTTTTTCAAATTCTATTGTTTTTACAAAATCCACTTGTTCTGGATAATTTTTTAATAAGCTTCTGGAAAAGCTAAGGATATTTAAAAAATTTAAGCCAGCTTTTGCTTTATCTTCATTTGATTTAAGATTCCATATCTCTAGAAGCAGGGACATTTCTGTTCCAGCAGTGTTAGCTGCTTTGTAATTCTCTTCATCAACTAAATCTGCAAGAGTATTCATGAAATTTATTAAATCTGCTTTAAACATATTTTCTTCATAATTTTCATAAAGACTTGCTGAAAACTCCCTAATTAAAGGGTAAGTTATTTCTTTTCCTTCTTTGTTTGTAAATACAACTTTAAATTTAATCCAGTTTTCTTTTTCACATTGTTCACAATAACTTAACTTGGCTGTTGTTTTAATATCTCCTTTATCTGAAATTAAAAATTGCCTGTTAACAATCATTTGCTCACTTTTTATAGATTCTTCCCCTAAAACCCCGGTAAAAAATTCTTTACATGTTTGAGTGCTTTGTTGTTTATGTTCATCAAAAAGTTTTTCAAGATTTGAAATCTCACTTGCAAGCTGGTTTTGTGTTTTGGGGTTAGGATCAAGAACATATGCTTTTGCAAGATTTTCAATATTTTCAATATTTTGGGCAGTTTTTTTTGGGTCTAAATCTACCTTGGTATTTGCAAGAATGACTGACACCTCTGCTTTGTTCATTAGAATTTCATTTCCCTTGGCATTTACGCTTACTGGAACAACCCCTATTTTTACATTTAATTTATCTCCGTCAAAAATTGTATCATGCCAAGAATCTACAGTTTCTTGTGAGGTTTCTTCACCTAAGCTCCAGGTTGTTTGTTGAGGTTCTCCAAATATCGAGGATAATTCATCTTTAGTTAAACCTTCATTTTCAGAACCTCCTAATAAAAGATTTAATGCAGATCCTGCTTGATTTATTTTTACTATTGCTTCTGCATATTCTATATTGCCGATTTCATATTGAGTTGCATAGTAAGTAATGCTATTTACTTGCTTTTTTATGTCGTCTGATGTTGCAGTTAGACTTGGCAGTAAGATTAGAGTAATAATTAATAAGAGCATTGTTTTGGTTTTCATCTTTATCTCTTTTTTATCTTTATTTGGAGGGAATAATTAATAAATTTTATTGTTCAAATTTGCAGCCACTTTATCACATGGAGCACTGAAAGCAAGTATAATCCTATACCTACTATAAAAGCAATCATAATTAAGATAGGAGGGTCTGCAAAGATTCTCCCTATATATAGTCCTATTAAAAATGATATAAAGACTAGGATTAGTTTGGATGTTAAAAGTATGAGTAGTTTTCCATGGTGTTTTAGCTTGTGATATTTGGCTTTTTGAGGTTTAGGTTTCTTTAAAACTTTCTTTTTCTTACCTCTTTTTGTATTCATGTTTTTAAAATGGAAAGCATAGGGTCTTTTCCCTTTTTTTCATAAAACCAAGAGGAAAAAAGAATTAATAAAAGTATCTATGAGTGGGAAGGGATTAATTTTATCTAGGTTTGGTTTTTGCATTAGGAAAGAATTGTATTTTGTAGATTTTTTTCAACTTTATGCCTTAAAATTTATTTTGAGTCATAAAAATTAAGAACTTTTTGCCCTATAATTTTAATATCTTCTGCGAGAGAATCTGGATGAGTAATGCCAAATTGATCAAGTTTTTGTCTTACTTTTGAACCTACAATTCCCTCTCTTTTAGATAAGTAATTTGCCCATAAAGCGACATCTTGAGCCAGTGAAATTTCTTGAGCAAGAGTTTCTCTAAAATTAATTGGCAATAAATCTCTAAAAGCTGGTTGGCCTCTAACAAGTCTCTCAGCTGAATCTGATAGCCCTTCTATAGTCATGCTATATAATTCTTCCCAGACATCAAAAAATTTATCCAGGGTTTCTTTTGGGTCAATTACTCTTTGATTATAAGTAAAAGGCACAAAAACGTTAAATGATTTTGCAAAAAAGCCACTTCTATGAATTTTATAGGAATATCTTACATTACTAAGAGGATCTCTTTGCAAATTTCTTACTGCATTTAAATATAAATTGTTGGCAAGATTCCTATTATGTACCCCATTAGTTACTTGTTCAATAGCACAGGCAAGCCCTTCCAGGTTTGGTTTAGGTTTTACACGAGGTTTTTCTGGTTTTTGTTTTTCAAGAACATGGATTATTAATCTCCCTTCATGTTCGTCTCTATTAAAATACTGCAAGGTTCCTAGAGATGGCCAACTTAGTGCTCCTATCACAGAAAGAATTGTTTTCATGTATTCAATTGGGGGATTTACTGAAAATTTGTGGAGAATATCTTCTACTCCTGAACCAGCTAAATAGCCTACTAATGCTCCGCCTAATACACCTGTAGCAATAGTTGCTCCTAAACTCGGACGTGATTTTTGTTCTTGCGTCATAAACAATATTTAATTAACTCAATTTATAAACCTTTCTGTTTGTTACTACTAAGAAGAGAATATAAAACAGCCTTTCACCTTAATACGAGTAAAAACTGGAAAAGACTATAAGATAGTTGAATTCGCTTGTAAGGAAAAATACTATTTCTTAAAATTAGATATTTTTTTTGTTAATGAGTCAAATGGAAATGGTCTTTCATTTGTTACAAAAGTTAAATATCTTAAGTAAGTATATTTCTGAGTATTCCAAATCTCGCTAAATTCTGCAATACCATTATTTCTTTTTCCTGAAAAAATTACAATAAACCAATGAATTATTGTTATGATTTGTATTAATACTTTCCACAATTCCAAAATAATTCCTGAGATGATTAATACTACAATCCTCATTAATGCTTCTGCTCTTTCAGCCATCTTAATTCCCAACCTCCTTTAATATTTTCTAATAGAAGATAGATTATTTAAAATTAACTAAAATAAAAATATCCCTCCACCCGGAACAGATTAAAAGGGTTCATTTACATATGGAATCGTTTTGTTATCTTGGCCTATAATTCCATGCAGAAACTATTGACATAATAAAAAAAATTCCTCCCACAAGAACGAACATCCAAGATTTTAATAAAGGAGTACTAACATTAATTATAAATCCTAAGATGATTAAAACTATCCCAATAATTAATAATGTTCTCTCTGCTTTTCTGAATTCCATTTTTTAAGGTTTCCAAGATTTGTGCATATCTTTTTGTAAACCTCCACTATCTACATATCTTCTCCATTCTTTTTCTGATTTAAAATCTTCTTTAGCTTTTAATTTAACTTTTTCTCTTTTATAGGCCAATCTTTCTTCCTCTTTTTCCCTTCTCGTTCTTTCTCTTTCTTCCTCTTTCTCTTTTCTTTTTCTCTCTTTTCTCCCATGCTCTTCTTCTCTTCTCCTTCTTTGTTTTTTCCTCCATTCTTGAGGGTGTTTTTTCCAATATCTCCTTGTTCTTAAGATGTATCTTATTAAGAAATATCCAATTATTGCTATAATACCCCACATTATTATTGCTCCAATTCCCATAAAAAACCTAAGAAATAAGTGTTTTAAACCTTCCTTTTCTTTTTAAAATGGAGATTTAATCTCTAAGCCTTCCATACCTAATTCCTTCAATTCTTTCTGTCTTTTCTTTCTGATTTTCTCCATATCATTTTTAGTTTTCTTCTTGTGCTGTCTTTTAGTTAAGACTTGTAAGTTCCTCTTTTTATCGTAAGAGTGTTTAGGTGGTTTCCCTGATTTTGTGTTTATATCAAGCCTAAAATGATTCATTAAATCAAGAATGGGGTTTGATTTTTTATATAATGCAACTGGTTTAATATGGTCAATATCCCTTTTTTTCTAACTTTTTTCTGTATTTCTTTCTTTTCCTTTGAAGTTAAACCCCTTCTACCTTTAGGATTATGGCTTATTCCCCTTGTATCAATATCAAACTTCATCTTCTTATTATAATTAAACGAAATTAAGGTTTTTTAAAATTTACTAAATAAATACCAAATATAAAAAATCCCTCCACCAAGATTCGAACTTGGGATCTCCCGGGCACTGCAATTAGCAGTCAGGGAAACTGGCTTCTTAGGTTTCATTTAATTTCCATAAATATAACGGAATATCCGCCCTATTCTACAGCCAGGCGCTCTAACCATTGCTCCTTCCTTAGGGGATTTAAGCCTAAGAAAGTCTGAGCTATGGAGGGATTAATAATATATCATTCCCTTTATTTTTAAATATATTGTTTCCAAATTCTTTCTTTTCTATGATAATAAAATCCTCCAGATTTATTATAAATTAAAGGGTATAATCTTTTTATGTGGTTGTATTTATTTATTTTTAGTGTCCATAATTTGTCTCTATCTTTATTAATTAGGACAGAGTCAAAACCCAAATCCAGAAAGACATTTTTAAGATCAATAATGAATTCTTTAGATCCAGATACAATTTTAAAATAATTTGCCTTTTTAGTTTTGACTATAGAGCCATCACCATCAAAGACTCCTCTAATAAAATTTAAAATTTGTTCTTTTTTGCTCTTAAGAATAAACTTTGGGATTCTTATAGTTAATGATTTTGCTCCAGAGGGTATTCTTACTTTATCTAAAATTAAATAACATAATTCTTTAGAATTGATCATAATTTCAAAGTTTTCCTTGACATTAAAACCATACTTCTTTTTCCTTATAGGAGGGTTATATTTGAATAATCTTTTTACTAGTTCAACTATTAATTCCTTTTCTTCATTATAACTAGTATATAATATTATTCTATACCTCCCTCCAATCTTATCTTCTTGGATATGCCCATCTGTAATTAATAGACCTAAAAAATAATAAAACAAGTTTGATTTTATGTTTGGGGTTGAGATTTGTTGGCATCTCCTTGCAATGTATCCTGCTTTTTCTATCATGTTATTCCAAGTTCCAAAATACTTTCTTGATAAGAAATAGAGGTAAGAGTTGTCTCTTTTTACAGGTCTTCTTCCAATAGAATTTTCTATTTCTTTTAATCTCTTAAGAACTTTTTCTTTATCCCATTTCATTTAATTTAAGGGTAAACAAACTATATAGATATTCCTACGGGGGGTTAAATATAAGAGAAAGAATGTGTTTTTAAAAGTTATTCTTCTTCATTTGGTCTTGGTTCTGCAATGAAAAAGGTCTTGTTGGATTCTGTTTCGTGGATTTTGCCTTCTCTTTCATAAATTCCACGTGCTTCAGGAAGGGCAAACTTCCCTAACACCCCAACCTTAGAATAAATTAGGTAAGTCATCATCCTTATTTCTCCTGGTTCAAGCTTTGAGTAATTCCACTCAAGTCTTTTACTGTCAATTTTTGATGGTTTTTCCTGACCAAATTTTTCATAGATTTTAACAAGTGGAGGGAGCCGGTCAATTATTGAAATGTTTTCTAGGTATTTTTTAGAATGGGCAAAAATAGTAACTTTTAGTGCAAATGCCCCCCCTTTTACATTTACAAAACTTACTTTCTTTTTTAATACAAGGTTACTGCTTGAATAATATTTGGCAATAGCTACTATGATAACAATTAGGATTATGATAATTAAAGGAAAGAGGTGATTGGTTTTTATAGATACTTCAAAACTTTCTCCTGGTTTTATTTGTTTGGTCCAAGTGTAATTAACCACCAAACCTTTTCTGCTTGCAAAATCTGGTTCTGGGCTAAAGCTTGAAAATAGTCTGGAGATAATATTTTTTTTAGAGATTATCTGAACATTTGAGAGAGTATTTCCTTCATTTGTTTTCTTTATAATTTTTGTTGCTATAAGAACACCATATTTTTCCTCTGAGGTTTTTACTAATTGCTTTTCTAAGAATTGTAAAGGGGTTTGTAATTCTGCATTTGCTTCATCTACTTGAATTTTCACATATAAATTATAAAAGCCTGCCATTAATTCTTTAAAATCTTCTTTATTCAGGTTTATGAGAATATTTTTTCTCTCCTTTGGCCCAAGACTGAACATTTTTTCTTCATCAAAAAAGTTTGAATAAAATCGTGCTTTTACTTCTCCAAAATCAAAGTTTTCTTTGTTTCTAATAAAAAGTTCTATTGAACTTGATTCAGAATCAAATGAACCAGAGCCAATTTCAAAAGCATCTTTTAATTCTATCCTGGTAAAGGTCAGTTTTTGCTCTATTTCAGATTGATTAAATCCTTTTATAAAATAATTAAAACTATATTTTCCAATGTGATTAAATTCTCCTATTGGAAATATTTGCACCTCAATTTGTTTAGTTTCAGAGGACTCTATTGGAATTTTACCAAGAGGAAACATTCTAAACCCAAGTAAATTATAGAACTCTATGTCTTCTTTTGGTCCAAGATTTGTTATGTTAAATAAGAAAGTTGCTGGTTTGTTAATTTTTGCGACCATTATTTCATCAGAACTAAGTTTTTCTATTTTAAGGTTAAGGGCTGTAATTGTAGGGAATAATAAGAATGCAATAACAAGCAAAGAGATTATTTTTTTCATGAGGAGGTTAGGTAGGATTTCTATATAAGGATTTCGGTGATATAATGAAAACTTATCTTTTTCCTTCTAAATCAAGCCAGGCTTTTGCTTGACCTAAGAACTCGTCACAGGTTCCAATAATCTTATTTTCAAATTGGTCTATTCTTGAAGGAATCACCCATTTTTCATAAATAGCCCTTAAGAATTTTTGAAGGGCATTTCTTTCAAATTTTCCTTCATAGTCTCTAACTAAGTCTCCTTTTAATTTCAGCTCTACATCTCCTTGGTTTGTTTGCGTTTTGACCCCTTCTTGTACAATTTCCACATTTTTTAATCCAACAATCCTGTAAACCAGCTTTATTTTAAATTGGAAGTAATCAGTTACTTTTTTTTTCCCTTCCCAAACTATATCAATGTTTTTGGAATCTCCTGCTAGTTTTTCCACATACTTAGTCTCTGCAATCTCAAATTGGGGTTCATCAATTAACCAATCATAACAAAATTTATAAAAGTCTCTAAATAAGAAAATTCCAGTGTATTTCATCTTGCTTGAGAATACTGTCTCTTTTTCACCTGATGGCATTTGATAATTTCACCTCTGATATAAAAAGAGAAAGTATATATTTAAATCTTTTTAGTAGAAGAATTCACATACTCTCTTTGCAATTTTCACATATTAGATTGCTATGAACCCTATAAAGGACATCATAATTTCCACACTCTTCACATACTCCCTCTTTTGTTTCTTGTGCTTTTTTGATTCTTTTGAGTTTTTTTGCTTCTTCTCTTATTGTTTCAAGCTCTTTTAATTCTGGATAAAGTTCTGGATTGAAGTTTAAGATATCTCTTACTGTCAGCATACCTACTAATTGTCCTTCATGGATTACTGGCAAGGTGGAAAATTTGGTTTTTTTCATTTTATCAAAAGCTTCTTTAATTGTAAAATTCGGCTTTATTGTTGCTATCTTTTTAGGAGAAATTTCAATTGCCTTGATTTTTGAGAGGTCTTTTTTTGATTTTTTAATAAGGGCCCATAATATGTCTTTTCTAGTAATAAAACCCACAAGCTTTTTTTTCTCAACAAGAGGCAGACTCCCAACCCTTTTTCTCACCATCTTTTTCGCACAATCTAATAGATTTATGTCTGGCTTTGTATAGATGGGGTTACGAGTCATTACATCAGCAACTTGTATTGTGCTGTCCATGCTTTTACTAAGAATTTAATACTTATAAATTTTTATAGTATTCAGAAGTATATTAAGAAGATAAGAAGATTTTGGGCAAAAGGATCAAATTACAAGAAATTTAAATATTATTTCTTATAAGTTTTATCTTTATTGTGAATCAACCATTGCATGTTGAGCATTAATTTTTTTGTGTGCTTTTCTATTAGCATAAGCTTCTTTTGAATTTTCAGTTGCTCTTCCAAATATTCCTTTGTAACCTTTAAAACCAAGAAGTGCAGCAGGTATAGCAAGAATATACAATATACCACTGTTTTTTGCTATTTCAAAATTTTGTTGTATTTGCGGAAAATATTGTGCAGCATATTTTGGGAAATCAGCCACAGTTGAACCAATTGTTTTTCCTCCAGGAATAACTAATTCTGCAAATAATACTGAAAGCAATCCTACGCCTATAACTCTTCCAACTGTCCCAGCACCAACCCTTGCAACAACTTCGATATTGCTGTATTCTTTTGGCATTGTAATCATTTTGTGGTAACAACCATTTATAAACTTTTCTCTTTTTATTGCTTTCACCACAATAATCTGATTTTTTAACACTGGTTTTTAAAAAGCACAATATATTTAAAGCATTTAAACTATATAAAAATAAATTAAACTAATGGGAGGATAAAACAATGAAAAAATTGCTTGTTGTTCTGTTGATTTTAGCACTAGTTTTTGCAGGTATAACAGCTATGATAACATTCACATCTCCAGCAGTTTCAGCAGTGGGGCAGACTTGTCACTGTGAAGCATATTCAGCAGGTCTTGGTTGTGTTAGATGGTCTCCTGTGTGCGCTGACCGAAATTTTTTAGAATAGTGTTTTGTGTATAGTGTTTTTTTTGTGTATACTATTTTGTTGCTATAGACGGATTTTTATTGCGATAAAACACTGAATACTTTCCATGCGAATCTATGTCTGCTTATTTAATTAAATTATTTTTAAGCGATATCCTAATTTGAACAAAAGGTATCTAAGAGAAATTTTTGGAATACTGGTTATTTTTATCATGGTGTTGGATTAGGTTATTTTGAGAAAGCATTGAAGTATATAGAAAATCAAGAATTGCACTACACATTACCTTAAAGACTAAAGGAAGCTATGTTTTGAGTGAAGTGAGGAGTTGTTTGTGAAGGATAATCATTATGATGTCCTAATATGTTTTTACACAGGGTTGATTAGGATATTGTAAAAATATCATCACCTAAACTTTTGCAATGAATTCTATCAAATCTAATAACTTGTTTCTTCCTAATTCTAAATTTATCTCAGCCATTTCTGCAGGTGTTTTTCCGTCCAATTCTT
>Ga0180007_10004112_pt1 | contig 15626 bp, 16 predicted proteins | sample MM_PC_MetaG_FD_121122 | JGI IMG/M metagenome (GOLD analysis project Ga0180007, IMG submission 121122) | Groundwater microbial communities from the Aspo Hard Rock Laboratory (HRL) deep subsurface site, Sweden - MM_PC_MetaG | ecosystem: Environmental > Aquatic > Deep subsurface > Groundwater... | reverse complement strand
AGTTACTACTTCATAGTTAAGTGCCAGTTAATTTTAAGCAGAATATTAAAGAGATTTTCCCCTTTTCATTTTTTTAGGAAACCCCTTTTATCGTCTAAAAAGTAAGAATTTTATTGGACATAACCCCTGTTAAATCCCTTTTTGATTTATCAAAAAGTCGAGATTTTCGTTAGAAAATCGGAGAAGTAGCGATTGCTATTTTGGGGTGGGAAAAGACGTGCCGATTATGTTATTATGTAGTAGTTACAAATGGAAAGATTTATAAACTTAATTTTCTTGAAAAAAATATGGCAAAAATATGTATTGTAGAAGATGACGAAATGGATTTAGTTAGAAGGTACTCTGAAGTTTTGAAAAGTAATCATCAAGTAGCTGTTGTCTTGGATAGAATCTCCGAAAGAGATGCAGGCGCTGTGAGATATGCACTAAAAGAAGCAGAATTGTGGCCATTACCTAACGCAAGTTTTCATTATGGTTTAGATAATCTTCCAACAGATGCAACACTTTATTTTTCAGATGGTCTTTGTGGCAGTTGTTTAGATGTGGCCAAAAGAGTCGGAAAAGAAAGGGTTTATGTTAATACATCCGATTGTTCATTAGAGGCACTTGCAAAAGAACAGGGGTTAAGGATTCTTGATAGGCCAATTAAGGATATTATTTCTGAACTTGACTAATTTCGAGGCACGTCTTTGGGCGGGATTTATCAATTACAATCGCTATTGGATTTAATTCCTGTTAGTTTCGTCTGACCAAAGGGAAGACCTAAAATTTAGTGCAACGTTCCGTAGCGAAGCGGAGGAAAAATTCAAAGTAAAAAAATCGGCGTATCAAGTGCGAAGCACCATTAGTTAAAAGAATTAAAGGTTTGGGGCGTTACATTAATATACACTATTTAGTAGTAACAATTAGAAACATTTATAAATGAGGGATAGTGTACTCTCAGTATGGATCAACATTTAAGAGAACAAATGAGAGAACATTTTGCAGATCTAAGTAATGAGGAAGTCCTTGGGCAACTTGGGAATCAAAAAACTATTAGGATACTCGAAGAAACATTAGGAGATGATATTCTGCCTGAACTTAATGGTCTGAAAGCACGTGATCTTGATTTAGGGGAAAAACTAACAGCAGATGATGTTACAAAATATTTTCCTGGTGTAAAGCAATCAGTTGATACCTTGCTTGATGTTGATGGTTCAACACCTAATGTTTGGATTCAAACATTTAGCGACAAAGATTACATAAAATATTTAGCTCAAATGACAATATTAGGTGGAGGAATGATGGGATACTTGGGGACAGCTATATGCACTTTAGATTTCACTCCATCACTAGAAGCTTTAGCGGTTGGAGAAAGTATTGCGATGAGTTTAGGTGCCTTATCCACATTATTTGGCTCACCTAATTTTTATGATCCTAACAAAGAAAATATTTCTTTAGTGAAAAGTAATGTTGCTCGTGCCCGTGGAGTCATGGCACACGAATATGTTCATAGAGTTCAAGATGTTGTTGGCATTCCATTTGGCGGAAAGCATACTTATTTATCTGAGGGAATGGCAGAAAATGTACGAGATATCGTTGGAAAAGATTTTGAGGATGCGGATGATTCACTAAGATATGAAAACCTACGATCACGATTTCACAATATGCAAAATGCATATAGACTTTTAGCAAAGAGTCTTGGAAGTAAAGTCAAAAAAGATTTGATCCAAAGAGGACAGCCATGGGTACAACCATTTGAGAAAATGTACGCTTATGGCACAGCATTTTGTCATATCCAAGAACGTGAACAAGGTCAGGATTTTTATAGAAAATTAACAAACAGAGCCAAGCAACAACTAGCCACAATACCAAGTAGATGACAGCAGTTTCTAAAGCCCCAAACCCTTTCCATATTTAGCCGATTTTTTTATTGAGTTTAACACAGCATTAATAGAAGTCGCAGAGCGATTTGGGGAAATTGTTTAGCGTCCGAGGCGCTTGAGCGAAGCGAATCAATTTCCCTGTTAATGCATGTTTACCGACCGAACGAAGTGAGGCACGAGTGGGGCGACTAACGCCCCCTCGTGAGTTGAAATCTGTTCAGAACCGATATTTTGCGTAGTTGTCGACTTTGATTTATTAGATTTTCTTAACTAGTTTGTTGTTGACAATTTTATTTAATTCCGTGTTGTGCGAAGTCAACTCCGATGAAAAGATTTTGCACTGAAGGAATTAAGTGAAGCTAGATATCAACAGGTTCTGAATTTACCGACGAAGGAGGCAGATTTCAATTTTGGTAAACATCGGGGATAAAAGAAGTTTTCGGAGCGTAGCGGAGAAAATTTGGGTAAAATCCTGCAAGGATTTTCCTTTTATCCCTTGTTAGGCGTCCCGAACGAAGTGAGAGCCTGCAAGGCGTTACCGAGCCGTAGGCGAAGGAGTTTTAGATATTCTTTAGGGTGGGCAATGTGTCTGACACGCGCTTTTTTGCTTCTTTTTTTCTAAAAAAGAAGTTTTTTATTTGAAAACTCAGACTTACGAAAGGCTTAAATATGATTGGCATCTAGAATCATTAAGGTGGCAGGGACAGCCTTAAGTCTTCGGACATCCCGCTATGTATCCCAGCTGTGTTTAACACTGGGAATTTTTAAAATGGTGAAAAGAGTTTGTATTTATATTGATGGTGCTAATTTTTATGGAGGATTAACATCGCTTAATAAGAATTTTAGTGATTTGAATTTTGATTTTGAGAATTATATTAAATATTTGTGCAAACAAGAGAATGTTGTAAGAATATATTATTATAACGCTTTAGTTAAAAAGAAAATTAATGTGAAGATTTGGGAAAAGCAAAATAAACTTTTTGATAGACTTCACAAACTAGATAAATTTTGGGTTAAGCTATGCACCCGAAAATCTCGTTTAAATATTTTAGGAGAAGAATATTATACAATTAAGGGAGATGATATTTACTTGGCTTTAGACATGATTGAAGATTGTTATAACAACAAATTTGATAAGGCCATCTTAATGTCTGGAGATGGAGATTTTACAGAATTGCTAAAAAGAGTAAAGAAAAAGGTAAAAGAAGTTGAAGTTTGTTACTTTAAGGATTGTTCATCAAAAGTTTTGTTGAATCAAGCAAATAAAACCCATTTGATTAATAGGAAAATTACGAATAGATTTTTCTTTAGAGAAAGAAAAAGAAATAAATATGCTTTAGATTGATTGTGGAGGTCTGATAAAATCGTTTGGTTTTTGCTTTCGGTAGGTTTTTATAAGGTTGATTTATGGGAGTCCTATGAATTCTCAAACAAGAATTAGAGAAATAATGAAAAGAATAGAAGAACTTCCGGACAGAGAAGTAATGTTAATTAGAAGAGCGCCGTCTGGTGATACAAACAGAGACTATGGAAAAGAAATAGATGGTGAGTTATCTGGAAAACCTTATAAGAACGATATGAAAATGAGGGGGATAGAACCTTGCGAAAGATGTGATGATACTGTTTGTATGGGGTGGATTGAGGTTGTAGGTACTGACAGAGGCACCAGTGTGCGAATTAGTTATCGCGAAGTGCATGAAATTGAAAAACATTATAGCCCTTCAAAACACAACACAATTATTGGGAATTTGGCAGCTGTTTTAAATAATGAATGAAGTGTTTAGTCACTCTCTCATGCTGCCCCCGCTCTCCTATACTATTCAGCAAATATTCCCAAAATCCTTGCCAGCTTCAATAGAGTATATTCTAACAATAAAACTCTTTTTGTCTTAGGAAAATATGACGATAAGTTTAAAAGGGTATTCGCGGGAAGATTATTATGTGTAAGAAGAAAATTAAAAGAGTCAAGGACGACTTAGCTAGCGGTGGCTATAGGGGAAATATTTATCAAAGGCCTAAGGTGGGAAAAAGTATTAGATACCAAGGTAAATTGTACAGAATTGAGGATATAATTATTTCTCAGGGAGATACAACTTTAAGCTCAGATTACGCAGAAGCTTCAATTACTTTTGTGGAGGGGAAAGAGCCTAGAAATGAATGGTTCAATTTAGCTGAAATTTTAAACGATAAGAGAGCATCTATTAGAAGATGTTATGATACTTTTAGCCCAGAGACTAATTATTGGAGAAGAATAAATAACCATTTTTCCTTTTAGTAAATAATTGTTAGGTTATTTCCCATATGAATGTTATACCAAGAGTTAAAATTAGATATCAAGAATAAATAGATGTTTCTCAACAAATCCCGCTTTCTCACGACCTTTTTCTATACGTCTATGCAGAGATATTTTCAAATCCAGTTTTGTGAACATTTCTTTCAGTTCAGCAAGTGAATAATACTTAACAACTTTCAGCTTATAGCCTCCATGGATCTCAATATTGACATATTCATCGTACTCTTTAGCTTTCTTATGGTTTGTTTTATCAGTTGCAATTTCTTCGTAAATAATTATTTTTTCAGATGCGACTCTCCTTACTTCTCTCAGAACTTTTTTAATCCTTCCCTTTGATTTTATATGGTGAAGTAAAAATTGGAGGAAGACTATATCAAATGATTTATCTGGATATGGTAGCTTTTCTGCAGATGCAATTTTAAAAGAGAAGTTATTTATCCCCTCTCGTCTTAAATCTATAACATCACACAAAGAAATATCACACTTAAACTCTTCATGGAGAGTTTGTGCCACCATTCCGTTTCCACAGCCCACATCTAAAACTTTCTTCCGTACTAAAGAGTCTTTAATGAAGGGCATAATGGGCTTCTTTTTCAAAAGTTCAATAACTTTCTCAAATTCCATTTTTTATATTTTATTAATACGTAAAAATTGCGCCCTCCTTTAGATTAAAGAATTAAAGTTAATTATAAACCTTTCCAAAAACAATCTGATTGTTTATCATTAAAAAATCTATCCTCTGAAAGATATTACAGATTACCTTGCAAGATTTTTTAATTATTCTTTTTTAGAGAGATTCGGTTTGACAGCTTTAGTACAGTTATATTGCTGAAACGAAGTTTCACCTATCTGTTTTTCTGGAAGAAAAACCGCGCGTGTCCTATTGGGTGTGGAAAAGAATATCTAAAATTCGATTTAACATCGACGTTTACAGAAGTGCAACTTGTTGCATTTGGGCTGAGGACTTGCAAAGTCCGAACCTGTAAATGTCTGTTAAGTCGTCCGACTGAAAGGAGAGTGCAACGTGACCGAGCAACTTGTTGCGAAGGAGTTTTAGATATTCTTTGGGTGGGCAATGTATCTGACACGCGCTTCTTTGCTTCTTTCTTAAAAAGAAAGAAGATTTTTATAATGGTGTATATTGGTTCGATTATGGTTTATGCAATTTACACTACCACAAGTTTCGACAAAGAAACAGGAAAATTAACGAAAGAGGAACAAGAAAGAATAGGAAAAATATTTTTACAACTTAAAGAAAATCCCTATGTTGGCGACCAATTACAATACAGACATTTGAGAGAGAAAAGAATAAAGGAGAAAAGAATCTATTATTTAGTCTATGATGATTTACAAGCGGTTCTTGTTGTTGCAGTTAGTGGAAAGAAAAATCAACAAGCAACAATAAATCACATAATTGATAATTTTGATGAGTATAAGTACTATTTAGAAAGGTTACTAAAAGAGAGTTAAGCTACTCTTCTTATTCTACCAGTTTTTACATCTTCTAAGCTGTCTTTGAATTGTCTTATTAGATCAAAGTCTATTTCTTCTAATTGCCTAAGCTTCGCTATTTGATGCTTCATTCTTTCGTATTCTGTTTTTGGTATAGTTATTGTTTCCATGATTAATCTAAATAGCTGTAATTTTTAATACTTTCGGTTTGGAGTCACTCGGTGATTTTATCTTTCACTAATTTATCCAAGACCTTCAAATGCCTTTTTAGTTTCATAATATGTTGTTTGCGTAATTTCTCATCTTTGGTCTCTTTCTTTAGATACCGATAAGCATCGTGGACAATGTGATTCTTGTTTTTAACAGATTTTTCTATTTTCTTGTAAGAGTAACCAACATCCACCCCCCTAACTCTTTGTTCGTTTTCTGTGAGCCAAATTATAGACTTGTTTAAAGCTCTAAACTTGAATTTTTTATTTTCATATGCGGGTATGAGGAACTCATTCCAAACTTTTATCATAGTTTTTAACAATCCAATATCATCTCTTGTAGAAAAATCTTCTAAATTCAATGGTTTTCCATAAATTAGCTTATAATGCTTCATCTGTTTTACTTCCCTTGTTGGAGCGGCTCTTAGTTTTAGCGTGCTCTTGCTCATCTTTCCCCGTTTTAATTCCAGAATTGAATATCCAGTAAAACCGATTTTGGGCCTATGTTTTTCCCCAAACATGGTATGAAGTTGGCGTAGTTTGTTTAATTGTCTAACTTCTTTAACAATTACGAATATATCAACATCGCTCTCTTTGTTCAATTCTCTCATAACAAAGCTCCCCTTCACATAAACTGCCACAATTTTATCTTTTGGTAAATTTGAAAGCAGGATTTTCTTTCCAGCCTTTAGAGATTTAATCGCGGCTTCTTCTAACGTAGTTTTTCGCTTCCAATCACTCCAGAACTCGTACTTCATTCTAATGTCAAGAAAACTAAATATAAAAACTATTTGGTTTTTTATTTCTTAAAACCGAGTTTTTTACAAGGACATTAAGGGTTAGTTAGTGTGTGGATTTTTAATTATTCTGAAACTTCGTTTCAGACTATTTGTTTTTCTGAAAGAAAAACCGCGCGTGTCCTATTGGGTGGGAAAAAGAATATCTAAAATTCGACTTAACATCGGGGATAAGGAAAGTTCTTCTGACCTCGAGACTGGAGCGGAACCTCACAGGCTCGAGCTGGAAGAAGAATTTGGGTGGAGCCGAACGGCAGAGTGAAGGCGGAACTCTTTATCCCCTGTTATGTCTCCCGAACAAAATCTTTGATTTTGTGAGAGTGCAACGTGGTCGACCGAAGGGAGAAGTCAAGAAGTCATCGTTAAAATAGAAAGAAATTTAAGTATCAAATAAATAATTCTTTTATGGTAAAAGAGAAAATTTCAAAAATTCATATTGTGGGAATCTATGGTTCTGGGAAGTCAACACTAGCAAAAAAATTATCTGCTTTATTGAAAATAAAAACTTATGATTTAGATGAAATAAAATATAAACGAAAATATGATATGATTCGACCTGTGAAAGAGCGACTGAAAAAAGTAAAAGAAATTTCAAATAAAAAATCTTGGATTACTGAAGGAGCGTGGACTTCTTATGCTGTCGAATTATATAAGAAAGCAGATTTAGTAATTTTTTTGCGAATTCCTAAGTGGACTTTATACAAAAGAATTTTCTCAAGACATTTTAAAAGAAAATTTCATAATTATAAATATCAAGATAATGGAATTAAATCAACATTTAATATTATGAAGAAAGTCCACCAATATTATCACGACCCAGAACATTTTATGACTTTAGATTCCCACAAAGACCATCTAAAAAAATATGCGAAAGAATTTTTGATAATTAAAAATAATAAAGACATAAAAGAATTGATAAAAAAGATTAAAGAGATGACTTCTTGATTAGACATAACATCGCGATTAAGAGAAGTTCGGTTTTGAGGTAACCCACAAAACCGAATTTGGATGGAGAAATCTGCAAGACTTCGTAATCTCTTAATCGCTGTTATATTCGTCCGTTAGGACTTGATTTTTAGTGCAACGATGCCGAAGGCAAAAAATCAAAGTAATTTCAGGGGCGTATTCAATCGAGCGAACACAGTGAGCCATCAAGAATAAGTATCAAGGGGCAATTATCGTTTTTCGTCGTGGGGGAATTCCGTTTTTTGCTTCTTTTTTCTAAAAAAAGAAGATTTTAGAGGGGGCTTTTATTTTGGTTCTTTTTCTAAAAGAACACTAAGAGGGGGCGTTCATAAACTATTTCCGTATTTCTTAATCCAGTCAATTGCTAAATTATAATTTGGATATTTATGTGATAAATGCATCCAAAATGCTTGAGAATGATTTAATATTTTAGTATGTAATAGTTCATGTAAGATAATATATTCTTTAACATAATCTGGCATTAGTATAATTTTCCAATTCAAAGAAATATTTTTGGATGGAGAACAATTTCCCCATTTTGTTTTTTGTTTTCTAATAAACAATTTATTATAACTTAATTTATGCTTTTTTGATAAATTTTCAATCATATTTGCCAAATAGTTTTTTGAATATTGAAAATACCATTTTTCTAAATTATTATTTGTTAGGTATCTTTTATTCCCTATAAGTTTATTTTCTACATCAATAAAATTAGTATCTTCATGGTCTATGATCTTATAATTTTCTCCATGCAACAAGATATGACCTTTTTTTATGTTAATAGAATCATTTGGATTTACTTTTAATTCATTTATTTTTTTCGTAATCCAAGAATTTTTCTTGTTTTGTAATGAAATAATATCTTCGTCTGAAAAATCTTTAGGAATAATGAAATTAACACTTCCTTCATAATTAACATTAATTCTGGCGTGCTTTACATCTCTTCTTTGTAAATTAATTACATGATTCATTTTAGTTCCATGAATAGTTTTTGACAAATCTATTTCCTATTTTTTCAATTAATTCAGAATTGTCCAATAAATTAAGCTGATCAAAGTTTTCATCTGCCAAAAATAACTTTATTTCAGTAATTAACTTTTGTTTTTCTTTTTCATACTCTTGCCAACCTGGATATATTTTTTGTTTGTAATGTTCTACAAAATCAATTGAAAATTTCTTTACTAATCTTAAATCTATATCATTAATTTTAGTCTTTATTTCAAAAAAGATGTCAAAACTTCCTTTATCAGGGAATCCTTCTCTTGCAGGTAAAGATGAAATATCATCAACTTCATTATATAACTCTTCAAGCGAATTTAGAATTTCTTCTATTGATTTTGATTCTTTATCTTTTTGTTCTATTATTTTTTTTAATTTTTCTGCAAAGTCGTTATAAACTGGACTTTCTAATTCATTTTTTCTTATTACTGTTTCAATATCTCTTATTATTTTTTCAGCTTTATCATCTGGAGATAATTTTGTTTTACTTAAGTTATCTAAATATTTTTCATCAATTGATATTTCAGGGAGATGTTTGTGTAATTTTATTAATTTAGAATTTTGTTCAATTAAATCTCTTGTTTTTTTAGCATAAATTTCTGCATTAAAATCACTTCTTTTATATTCACTTAAATAAATATCATAAATTGTGATTAACCACTTATAAGATTCTTTATTTTCAATTATTATTGTGTGTGGCGATATTGCTTCATATAGTTGAAGTGCTTCTTTAAATCGTTTTTCAAATTCTGTTAAGTCAATTTCTTTAAGTTTTCTTACAATATTAATGCTACATTCATAAGAATCTTCTAATTTAATATCATTGAAAAATGATAATGCTTTTGACACTACTTCAGGAAATTTTTCAGCAAGTGAATCAACATCTGGAAATTCTCCTATATCTTTTGGATCATAATTTAGTGCTGAATTTATATCTCTAAAAATACCTACATAATCTACTATTCTACCAAATTTCTTTTCTACTTGTGTTTCTTTATCTTGGTATGGTCTGTTAGTTCTTGCAATTGCTTGTAACAGATTATGGTCTCTTAATGGGCTATCTAAGTACATTGTTTGTTCTATTGGGGCATCAAAACCTGTTAGTAACATATTACAAACAATTAAAATTTTGAGATTATTTCCTTTTCTTTTTTGTTCTTCAGTAATTTTTGTTCTAAATTTAGTTAGAAGTTTTTTTAAGTCGCCATCTGTTAAATAATGGTCTTTAAACATTTCATATCTTTTATCATCTTCATATGAAGTTTCTGAAAAAACAATCGCTATTTCATTTGGTTCAAAATAATTCAATAATTCATTATAATAAAGGGTACATGCTTCTTTATCTACTGCAACGATTTGAGCTTTAAATCCTGATGGTTCTAATCTTTCTTTAAAATCTTCTGCAATGTCTTTTGAAATTGCTTTTACTCTATCTTCTTTTTTGAGGAATACTTTCCAAGGACTAACTCTTTGTGTTACTTTTCTTTTTTGTTCATCACTTAATTCTTTAGTTAATTCGTCAAAACCTGTTTTAAGTTTATCTTTATCTAAAAACCATTCTTGTTTTCCTAAAGTGTATCTAATTGGAACAGTTACTTTATCACTAATTGCTTCTTTAATTCCATACTTGTCTAAATATGGTTCTATTTCATTTTCTTTATTTACACTAAATTCTCTTTGAGTTTTTGGAATGGGGGTTCCAGTAAATGCAAATCTTTTACAATTTGGTAAAGATGTTTTAAGTTCGCTTTGGAAGTCTCCATATTGAGTTCTATGGGCTTCATCAATTAAAGCAATCACATTGTCTCTTTCATCTTTATGCTTGCCTAATTCTCTGAATTTTTGTATATTCGTAATTATAACTTCAGATGGTTGTGAAGATATTTTATGTTTTAATTGTCCTATATTTTCAGGTTTAGAAGTGTTTGGAAATACACAATCTTCAAAGGTATCTCCTATTTGAGTTCTTAAATCCTTTCTATCTACAATTAAATATACAGTTGGATTATTTAATCTTTCATCATTTCTTAATTTTAATGCGGTATATAACATTGTCAAAGATTTACCGGAACCTTGTGTGTGCCAGATAATTCCTTGTTTAAGATCTGTTTCAGAAACTCTTTCAACGATTTTATTTGTTGCTCTATATTGTTGATATCTCGCAATTTTTTTAACTATTCCAGAATCAGGAGTTCTTTCAAAGACAAGGAAATTTTGAATTAAATCAATAACTCTTTCAGGTTGTAATTGCGAAACTAATGATTTTTTCATTTCTTCAATATCTGAAACATCTATGTGTTTAATACCATCAATTTCTTTTATTGGAACAAAATAATTTGAAAATAAAGGATTTTTATGTTTTGTAACAATTGAAGTATCTTTCCATTCAAAGAAATAAACTGAAGATGAACCCATTGTCCCATATTTTGATAATCTTCCATTACAAGCAACACCAAAAGCATTTGTTATGTAAAGTTTATGTGCTTTTTGACCATAAGTTTTGAATTGTTCTACTCCTTCAAGCCAATTAGTGTTTCTTCTTGCTCTTTGTTTTGCTTCAATACAAACAAGAGGAATTCCATTAATTAAGAGTGCTATGTCTGGTTTTTTGTTTTGAACCCAGTATTGAGTTGTTGCAATCAATGAATTATTCCAGATATCTTTGTAGTCTATTAATTTAAAAGTTATTTCTTTGTTATCAATTGTTGTTGTGATTCCATCTTTTATTAGATTTAAGAAATCTTCATTGGCAACGATTAAATCAGGATTTGAGAATTGTTGTATTAAAATATCATATACTTTTTTTGCATTTTCTGTTGAAGTATTATTAATGTGTGCAATTTTTTCAATAAAATTGAAGTATTATTAATGTGTGCAATTTTTTCAATAAAAATTTGTTCTATAATAGCATCAGAAAGAGGTCTATTATATTCTTTTATATCGTCTTCAGTTTTTAGAGTCCAGCCAAGTCTTTCAAGCCATTCAAAAACTGGTGCTTCAACTCCTTTTTTTTCACTAATCATTGCCATTTTAAGCCACAACTCCTTGTTTAATAGTTAAATTTTCAGGTATTTCAATTTTGCCTGTTAGTAAATTTTGCATTAATGATTTCTTGAGTTTTTCTAATGATTGAAGTTTATTCCTAGATTCAATTAATTTTAATTCTGCAACTTTTAGTTTAGAACTTATATTAATTATTTCATCCATGTTTATTTTATTATCAATAAAAGGTGTAGGGATCAATATTTTTCTTAAAAATCCTAAACCTACAAAAGATTGTGTTGTTCCAGCAGTCATTTTTCTTACATAATTTGAGTATGCTGTTGAGTCTAAATAACATTTTAACCAAAAAGATTTATGTTCTTGTTTGTCCATTTTAAAAAGGCCGACATTTTTAATTGCAAAATTAACCTCATCAAACAAAACAATTTCTGGATTTCCAATAGTTCCAATCATTCCGTATAAAACATCATATTTCTCTACCTTGCTTCTTTTATTAACTTGAGTATAGTCTTTTTCAGATATAAAATATGAATCTGATAAATCTATTCCTTTACCTGTTAAGTTTTTTGATGTCAGTAATTTAAATCCTGCAGATGTTGGTTTAGGTGTATCGTGAGTTCCATCAGTAACGAATGAACAAAAGTCTTTTGCTTTAATTAATTTCCAACTTTTTGGTATTTCTCCAACAATAGTTTCTTTTAATTCCTCGTTTTTCCTATAAGTTCCATCTGGTTTCATTCTTCCAGTAAGAAGGTTTTGCATCATAGATTTTTTTAATTTTTCAGCTTTTTCAATAACTTTTTTGGTTTGTTCAATATTATTATCAACCAAAGAAAGAACATCAGCAATTTTATCTTGGATAGGCAATTCTGGTTTTGGTAATAATATGCCCTTGAAAAATCCATTACTTAAACCACCTTGTGCAGAGCCAACGATTTTAGATTTAACTTGTTTCATTCCATTGTGCGATAATAAATAATAAAATACAAATTTATTATTGAATTCTTCTGAACTGGTAATTATAAAAACATGTTCATTAATCATTGCTTTTTCGAATTTGAAATTTTCAACAAACGCAATTTTTCCAGTTTGAGCACCATCTTTATTCATTAAGATTTGGTAATTCTTAATTTTTCCTTTTATTGTTTTTTCAAAATACTCTTTGGAAATATATCTTAAATTATCAAATTTTAAAAATCCTTCTTCCGAAATATTTTCTCCACCTAGAGAAGGAATATCTTCAGGATTATCAGTTACTTCTGAAAGAGGTCTTTTTCCAGTTTCTAAAGACAGATATTTCTTAGCGTTTACTAATTCATATTTAGACTCAACTACTAAACTCATTTTCTAAAAACCTCTAGGACTTTCTTTAATTCATCATCTAATTCTTTTTCTCTATCAAATTCAGATTTGAACTCAGTAATTGCTTCTTGTAAATCTATTTCTTCTTCAGGTTCAAAAGTATCTACATATCTTGGAATGTTTAAATTGAATTCATTTTCTTCAATTTCTTCCATATCAACAACTGAAAAATATTTCTTCCTTTTTTCAGGATCTTCAAACATATCAAGAAGTTCGATTTTTACTTTTTGGATTTCTTCTTTTTCTTGTTCTGCTTTAATTTTAGCTTCACTAATTAAATCATCTTTCTTAGTAAGTTCTTTTAGAATCTTTTCTTTTCTCTTTTCAAGATTCTTTTTTTCATTATCAATACAAGTTTTTAATTCTTCAACTAGTTTGTCATATTCTTCTTGTTCTTCTTGATAATCAAGTTCGATTTCTCCAATTCTGAATTGAAGATTCTCTTCAACCATTGAATTTAAACGAGTTTCATGTTGTGGAATAACTTCTCTTGCTTTTTCAACACTTCCCCAAGATTCTAACTGAACAATAATTCTCATTATATCGTGAGGTCTTAAGTTATTAAGATTAGATTCTTCTTTATACCAGCCTTCCCAACCAGCATAAACCATTAATACTTTGTTCTCTATTTCTTTAGGTTTATTTTTGTTGAAAAATACTATTGCTCCATCAATAGTTGTTCCATAAAACAGATTCTTAGGTAAAACAACGATTGCTTCAATAATATTCTTTCCTTCATAATTAATTCCTTGAAGTAATTTTCGTCTAATTAGATGTTCTTCATCTGCTTTTCTTTTCTGACCGTCTTCTTCTTCAGTTTTTTCTGGCTGACCTCTAAATAAAACTCCTTGAGGACAAACTACTCCTGCTCTTCCTTTTTCAGAATCCATTGATGCAATAATGTGCTGTATAAAAGCAAAATCTCCCTTTGTAAAATCTGGAACACCATAATTAAAACGACCAAAAGGATCTGAAAAATCATCTTTTTTAGGATATTCTAGTAAAGGTTTTCCATCTTTATTTAGCATTGGTTTTCCTTTTTTATCTTTTTTAGGAGTTCCATTACCCCACCAATTTTCATAAGAGAATGGGAAATTAGCAACAACCATATCAAAAGTTTCAATATCAGCACCAACTTTAAATTTAGGCGTTTTTAGAGTATCTCCTTGTTCTATTTTTGCTGAAAGATTATGTAAAATCATGTTTATATTAGAAATTGCCCAAGTGTTCCAAACCATCTCTTGACCAAAAAGATGTAAACCTTTGTTTGTTCCTTGTTTTTCTTTAACATATTTTGCAGAACGAATAAGCATGCCTCCAGAACCACAAGTCGGATCATAAATTCTTTCACCTACTTTTGGTTTTAGATATCTAACAATGATTTCAACTATTTCTTGAGGAGTATAAAATTGTCCTGCAACTTTTCCACCTTTGTTTTCATCAGCAAATTTCTTAATTAAATATTCATAAGCATCCCCTAAAATATCAGGAGAAACATTTGTATTATCTAATTTTACAGGAGTTAAATAGTTTAAGCATCCTTGAACAATTTCAGGTGAAATTGCTTTTTTTCCAGAACCATCTGGAGAAGGTGCATTCCATTTAGCCCTATCAATAACTCCTCTTGGCAAAATTGTTTTATTTGCTTCTGAAATTGCTTCAACAGCTTCATGTAATTTCTCATTAATTTTATTTAGCGGAGAATTTGCAACATCTTCCCAAAAATGACCTTCAGGAATTATAAAATCATGAGCTTCTTTTATTATAATCTGTAATTGCTTTTCAGTTGGTTTTTTACCATGTTCCTTTTCAAATTGTTTGCTCCTATGATTAATTTCCCATTTGTAATTATCAGATAACCTTTTGAAAAAAAGAAGTGATAGAACATAAGGTTTATAGTCTTCTACTTTGTCTCTTAAGACAGTATCAACCATCCCCCATAATACATTTCCTAATTGTTGTCTATTCATCATTTTCTAATGCCTTCCTTTTTTAGTTGTTCTTCCATCATGATTTCAAATTGTCTAGAAAGAAGCCATCCTTTTTTCTTGCAGAACTCTTTGTAAGTTTCATAAAGTTGTGCATTTACTCGTAGTGTGATATTTTTGGATTCCATAGTATAAAGCCCCCTCTAGTTTTATTTATTTACATTTGTATATAAATATTAGTATTTTATAAAGTTTTCTTAAGCCCCCTCTATAAAATATCGAACGAAGTGAGTGTAAATGTCCGTTAGGACTAAAAGCCCCCTCGTTATTAAATTTCTTTTTCCGCAGAAAAAGGCACTCTGTCCGTAGGACTCGGAATTCCCCCCTCGTCGTTTTTGTTTTTTTAGTTTTTAGAAAATTGCCCCCTTCATTAGCCCCTGAAATTATTGAATATAACATCGCGATTAAGGAAAGTTAATTTCTCCCGTGAGCGTTAGCGAACTGGATGAGAAATTAATTTGGGAAAATCCTGCAAGGATTTTCTCTTTAATCGCTGTTCATTTTCCCGAGCGAAGCGAGAGCCTGCAAGGCGTGGCACGAGTGGAACGAACGAAGTGAGTGACCTCGTGAGTTTCCAATCTCCGAAAATTCTTTGATATCGTAGTTGCTGAAAATTGTCTTTAAAATTGTCGTTGGGGTGGAAAGAGCGCGCTTTTTTGCCTTCTTTTTTTCTAAAAAAGAAGTTGGGCACT
>Ga0180007_10004111_pt1 | contig 15632 bp, 14 predicted proteins | sample MM_PC_MetaG_FD_121122 | JGI IMG/M metagenome (GOLD analysis project Ga0180007, IMG submission 121122) | Groundwater microbial communities from the Aspo Hard Rock Laboratory (HRL) deep subsurface site, Sweden - MM_PC_MetaG | ecosystem: Environmental > Aquatic > Deep subsurface > Groundwater... | reverse complement strand
TTAGAAGATGGGATTGACTGGATAACACGGAATATTGTTTCCGTATTGGCACAATCGGTCTCGCGCATCTTTCCATCCGGTGCAGGCAATTTCAACTGTCCGATTTTTTCGGACACTTCAAAATATCCCTCATCTGCAAGCTTTTTCTTTAAATCGTTCCAATATTTTCTTGGTCTTTCCGTACCAGTCAACACTTCAATAATGTCAATGACAGAAAACCACCACTCATTATTATGGATGATTTTCCTCACTTTTTTACCTTGAAAAATTGCTATTTTTGCTATAATTTCTTTCTTCATAATTATTTTGTTGAGCTAAAAACATCCCTAAATTCGTTGCCGTAAATATCAATATAAATCGTTTAATATTGTAACAAAGTTTTACTATACTTTAATAACATTAACTATTTTCAACTGTTATTATTAATATAAGAAATTTATAGAATATAGTCAATCAAATTTTGAGAGTTCCTTTTTGTTTGTTTGGACAAGCATTTTAAAATTCGCTATCATTGTAATTAATGAAAGTTGAAGAATACTTTTTAACCTAAACAATAATCCCCAGTCAAAAATATGAAAAAAACACATTCAATAGTTTTATTTAATCAAAAGCAAGTACGTCGTTCCTATGATGAAGAAAAAGAAATTTGGTATTTCTCAATTATTGATGTCGTTCAAATTTTAACTGACTCTAGTATCCCAAGGCGATATTGGAGCGATCTGAAAAACAAGTTGAAAAATGAAGGAAGTGAAGTGTACGAAAAAATCGTACAGTTGAGAATGGCCGCTCCTGACGGAAAACAAAGGGAAACGGATTGTTTTTCTACGGAGGATTTACTCCACGTAATTCAATCAATTCCCTCACCTCTCTAAGCTATTTGGACTTAAAATAGGTTCAAACTTTTTCAGGAGAGGCGATATAGATATAAAAGAAGTTTTATAAATCCAATACTTCTACAAGTTGTTTTATAAGAGCAACTACTACTGGAGCTGCAAGTAAAGAATAACACTCTACTCCATTGTCATCTTTAACACTCCAAGGCTTTTCCTCTACTTTTATCTTTTTGCCATCAAGTTTAAATACATATTCAGGTGTAATTTCATATTTATCAAAGTATTTTTCTGCCTCATCAACTGGAACATGATTTCTGAGAAGTATTTTTGGTACTCCATAAAGGCCAAATACACTTCTTAATATCCCCTCGTCTTTTTCAAGTCTTACCTTTATTGGACCAATACCCAAATTGTCCCCTTCTTTAGCTTGCATCCTAGCTCCTTCACAATTTGGATTATCACAGATTAGGTAGAATTCTTTCTTTTCCTTATCATATTCAATTTTACTAGTAGGTAAAAGTTTTAAGTTTCTGGAACTATGGCAAAGCGGGCAAACTACTCTATATTTGATTCTTTCATCTATAACAGACTCTGGTATATCAATGAGAATAAATAAATCCGGATCGTCTCTAAAGTTAATAAGATCCCTAAAATACAAAGAATACGATACCTGGTCATTCTCTCTTGGAAGTCCATCTATAAAAATGGCTTTCTTACCCAACTTTGAAATATGAAGCTTTAAAAGTGCCAAAACAAACTCAGTTGGAAGAAGAGTTTTGGTGGACCTTCCCAATAGTGCATCTACTGCATCATCAAATGAAATATAGCCTCTATAAAGCTTCTTAAGCTTGATATAATCCTTACTTTTTACAAATTCATTCCAGTTCTCATGAGTATCTCTAACAATATCCCCTACAGAAACGTGTGCTACATACTCATTACCAAATATTTCTGAAAAAAGAACCGAGTATGTTCCCTTCCCAGAGTTTTTCTTACCCAAAAGAAAAGCTATAAAAGTATTGTCTTTAAGATATTTTTTGAGTAGTTTCATCTCTCCTCCAATTTTTGCCTCAAAATATTCATTCCTTGAAGTAGGATTATTTAAATCATACTTTTTAGTTACTCCTGGCTTTTTTGTACCAATCAGCGGAAATTCAAGTGCTTTCATATCTAATTTTCCAAAATTATAAATTAGTTCAAGACTTTTTCAAAGGGGCCTTTTTGATTAAAAGGACCAATTACAGCTAAATTTAATTTTTCTTCTGTAAAAACTCTTTTAGCAAATTCATAGATCTCATCTTCAGTTATTTTATCAATTTCCTTAAACACCTGCTCAGGAGTTTTTATTTCTAGGTTAAATAAAGCCCTTATCCCAAAAAAATTATTAACAGCTCCCGTATCTTCCAAGGAAAGGGCTAGTTGTCCTTTTAAGTATTCTTTAGCCTTAGATAATTCCTTTGAAGTAACTTTTTTTGTTTTCCTAGCCAAGGCATAATATTCACCTAAAATAATTTGAATTGCCTTTAGAGCATTTTTAGGATCAACACCTGCATAAGTTAAGACTTCTCCCGTATCTATATAATGACCAGTTGAAACTTTTACTGCATATGCAAGGCCCCTTTTCTCCCTTACCTCAGTAAACATCCTTGAACTCATTCCTCCACCAAGTATCGAAGAAGTTACAGCCTCAATATATCTATCCTTTGAATCTCTTTTTTCTCCCAAAAATCCAAGCATTAAATGGGCTTGTTCATTTTTCTTTTCAACTAATATTACCTCAGGATCGGATTGATTAGACTTGAATGTTTCAAAAACTCCTTCTTTAACTTTCCGTGGTTTTAAGCTCCCAAAATATTTCTTTGTTAAGGTTAAAACTTCTTTTTTGTCTACTCCACCTGATACAGAAATAAGGATATTTTCAGGGTAATAATATCTCTTTCTATATAAAACAAAATCATCTTTTTTAATATTTTTAACTGTCTTTTCAAAACCAATAACATCCCTTCCCAAATTGTCTCCCTTAAATAAAGATCTTTCAAAGACTTCTCCAATCTGATATATAGGGGTATCTTCATACATGGCAATTTCTTCAATAATTACTCCTTTCTCTCTTTCAATTTCTTTTTCATTTAAAATTGGGTTTAAAACCATATCACTTAGTACATCAAAAACTGTATCTAAAGATTCTTTTCTGGCCTTAATATGAAAGTTCGTCCACTCTTTTGAAGTGGAAGCATTAAATTCCCCTCCTATTGCATCAACAGCCTCAGATATTTCTCTTGCTGAAGGGCGTTTCTTACTTCCTTTAAATACAATATGCTCCAAAAAATGGCTAATACCTGCGATATCGTTAGTTTCATTCCTTGAACCTGTTTTAACCCAAACAGTAACCGTAGCTGACTCTAAAGAAGTCATTGGCACAAATAAAATTCTGACTTTATTAGGTAATGTTTCTAAATGATAATTCATAACTTTATATTCTACACAAAAAATACATTTCTAGTACCTCCAACCTCCATTTCGCAAATTATGAAGTGCGAATGCACCCTTCACTAAAGTGCGATGCTTTCCTCTTCCATGATTTTTATAAGATCTGCCTCTTGTTAAGAAAATATCAGTTTCTTCATCAACTAATAAACTGAATCTTGAATTATTAATTCCTTTTCTATGACCTTTCTTAAATTTTTCTCTTCCCAAACATTGATATTCAGTTTCTTGTAACATTTGTTCCGAGATTATATAACAAATGTCTACATTCTTGTTGGAGCTTCTATACCTAAAAGGTTTAGACCATTTCCCAATACCTGTCCCACTGACTTTGTAAGAAGAACTCTAAAATTCTCATTATCTCCACCTATTATCTTGTGTTTGTTATAAAAAGTATTATATTTTTGTGCCAAAGAAAAAAGATAACTACAAAGAAGGTTCGGTGAATATAATTTGGCAGCTAGTAAAATATAATTTGAAAATTTGATAAGAGCTCTTAAAATTGCAGTTTCTTCGTCATTAAGCTTATAATTTGCATCATTTTCTTTTTTAAGATCAGATTTTTCTAAAACACTATTAGTTCTTGCACAGGTGTACTGTAAATACGGAGCACTATTTCCTTCCAGTACAAATATTTTCTCCCAATCAAAAATAATATCACTTGCAGGCTGGTGCATTAGATCAAAATACTTTATTGCCCCAATTCCAACCTTAACTGAAACATCATTAATCTCATTTTCCTTTAATCCCCTTGAAGTCTCTGACTTTCCAATTATTTCTTTGGCTTTTTTAATAGACAAATCTAATATTTCTTCTAGTTTTATGGTTTTCCCTTTTCTTGTAGACATCTTCCCTTCTTTAAACCTGTAAAGACCATGTCCAACATGCTTTAGCTCTTGGTTTTTGATCCAACCTAGTTTTCTTACTGTCTCAAACAATTGTCTAAAATGAAGCGTCTGATCGCTTCCTACCTCATAAACAAAAATATCCGGATTCCAGTTCTGAATTCTATACTTAACAGTTGCCAAATCTCTAGTAAAATAAGTTGTAGTTTTATCCGACTTTAATATCATTGCTGGAGGCATATCTTTAAATTCAACAATTTGAGCTCCTTGACTCAACTTTGAAATCTTTTTTCTTTTAAGCTCCTCAATTATTTCAGGCATTTGATCTTGGTAAAAACTTTCCCCATAGGCATAATCAATCTTTACCCCCAAAAGATCATAAACTTTATTAAATTCTTCAATAGAGATAACAACTATTTTTTTCCAAATTTCTCTGGCCTTACTGTCTCCATTTTCAAGTTTTTTGAACCAATCTTTGGCTTTATCATGCAATTTAGGATCATTTTCTTGTTTTTTATTAAACTCAACATACATTTTTTCTAAATCATCAATAGAAAGTTTATCTACACTAGCCTTTTTAATCTCAATTTCAGCCAAAAGTGTTCCAAATTGAGTTCCCCAATCCCCCCAATGATTATCTCCAACTACTTTGTAACCTAAAAATTCATATAAATTATAGATTGCCTGACCAATGATAGTTGACCTTAAATGACCTATTGAGAAACGTTTTGCTATATTTGGAGCTGAGTAATCAATAACAACAACCTTTCCATCTCCTAAATTCTGTTTGCCATATTCATCCTTTCTTAAATCTATTTTTTTAAGTTCGTGAACTAAATAATCCTTTTTAAGCCAAAAGTTAATAAAACCGGACTTAAATTCAATTTTTTCTATATATTCTTTTAGAGAATCGTCTTTCTGTAGCTTATCTATCAGATTATTAGATATATCAATAAGTTTTTTTCCTTCTTTTTTGGAAAGAATCATTGCAAGATTGGTGGAATAGTCACCAAAAGAGTCATTTTCAGGAATAGATACTTCAACTTTTTCTGAACCAGAAACCTTCTTTAAGGCTTGAACTATTAAATCTTTGATCATCTTTAATAGATTTTACATTTTTTGAATAATAAATGATATAATCCCTTCCTATGTCACCTGAACAGATAGCCTCAACAAATATGTGGGAATTATTCGAGGGAGAGTCTATTGAAGCCACAGACGGAAGAACTGCTAAAGGTCCGCTATCCTGTGTAAGGGTAGAAAGTGTATTGGAAGAAGAAAATCTGATGTCAGTTCAATTACCTGATGGAAGTAAATATGAGCTGAAAGGAACAGATTTTGCAAAAGCAGTTAAAAAGGGTCAATCTAAATAAAATTGACCTTCTTTATTAACTTCTATTAAAATACTTCCCAATTCATCAGTTCTTAATACCCTTATATTTAATTTATTAAGTAAATCAAGTACCTCCTTATTCGGATGACCATATGAATTTTTACCAACCGAAATAACTGCTACTTCAGGGCTACTAAATCTCAACAGTCCGCTTGTAATATTGTTCTTAGAACCATGGTGAGGTACTTTGAGATAGTCAACATCATGAATTTTTCCTTCCATTATTAATCTATTTATTCCTTCAATCTCAATATCCCCAGTTAGAAGAGCCTCAAAATTTCCAAATTTAAGCACGGAGACTATTGAAGAGTTATTAAGATTTTTATCTTCAATAGAAACTTCATTTGAGTCTATTGGGTTGAGTATATCTAAATATATCTTACCCAACCTAATACTTAGGCTATCACTAGCATATATAGTATCTACCTCCTTACCCCCCACTATGCTTTCTAGCACTTGATAACTTTGATTGCTGCTTGTAGCCTTAGTCTTAAGGAAACTTAGTACTTCATATCTTTCAAATACATCTATTAGCCCTCCAAAGTGATCTTTATCAGGATGAGTTAAAATAACAAGCTCAATAGTATTATCCCAAAAAGGAATGTAGGCTCCCAAACAATCTAATACCTTTGAATCAGGTCCCCCATCAGTTAGGATCTGTATATCTCCATAGATTGCCAGTATTGCATCGCCTTGTCCTACATCACAGGCAATAATCTGAAACTTTTTATTATTAAAAGACAAAATAGCCAGTAGCAATGAAGTAATAACCAAAAACTCCAATAAAAAAACAATTTTCCAAATTTTCATATCAACTAAAAATACCTACAATCGAAATAAAATACCAAGTTAAAGGATAAGTTAAATATAAAATTAGCCTTCCAAAGCCTGGAATAATAAGTCCCACAATTCCACCAACTGAACCTATTATCATAATTAAAGGAACAGTCCAAAGAATAAGTGTATTAACTAAGGGAGACAAAAGATTAAACCCACCAAAAGTAACAAATAATATTGGGGCAACACCAATTTGGGCAGCAAGAGTTGTAGTAAGATCTGTTTTGATATATTTTGGAAACCACTTTAAAAGCTTTTCTACTCTCTTTGTAAAAAGCATCAGTGAAGCTGTTGCAGTAAATGAAAGAATGAAACCCAAGTCATAAATCCAGGATGGTTTAATAATAAGCATTAAAAGAGCTGAAAGAAAGAGAGCGTTAATTGAAAAAGAAAGCCTTCCAAAAAGTTGTGCCACTAAAGCTATTGAAAACATAATAGTTGATCTAACTATCGGAGCCTCAAAACCTGATATAAAAGAATAAATCCATATACCAACTAAGCTAACTAATATTGCCTTTTTTCTAGGCATAAACATCAGTAAAATAGACATCAAAAATCCTGCAACAAAGGCAACATTCATACCTGAGGCTACAACTACATGCATTGTCCCAGTTTTTCTCAGCTGACTCCAAAATATACCGGTCTGTTCAGACTTATATCCCAGAATAATCCCAGAAATCAAAGAGGAATGTGGCTCCGGTAAACTCTTTTTATAAAAGCTTATAATCTTTTTACGAAATCCCAACAAAACGTTTTCATTATTTTCTAAATTAATTAGTTTAGCGTTAATTACTTTACCACTCTGGACAGTTCCCTCTACAGTAACCCTATCTCCATAATTAATTTGCGGATATTTTGGTAAATAAAAATTAAATCCCTCCAGATAAAATTTTTGAGAATTAGAAAACTTGGAAGGTTCTTGTAAGACTTTTGCTGAAATTCTTATTATATGTCCATTGAAGTTTTTCAAATTGTTTGAAAATATAATCAGTCGAATTACAAAAACTAACACTAAAAAAAGGTAAAAAAAGAGAATTTTATAAGAGAAGTTTTTCAAAGAAATTTTTAAATATATTAATTTTTTATTTAATAAACAATTAACTGACTTTTTATTTTATCAAAGGTTTTTTGGGGAATTTGGGTCTTTGAAACAATTTCTTCTATGTTTGAGTAAGGTCTGTATTCAATGATCTTTTGGGCGTAAACTGGGCCAATACCACTGAGAGATTCTAGCTCTTTTTGGGTCGCTTGATTAACATCAATAAAACCACTCCCCTGAGACCCAAAATCTGATGATACATTTTGATATGTGCCCCCATCATTGGCACTCAAAACATTAGACTGCTCATCAACACTTGGTATAAAGACTTTTTGTCCATCTGTTAATTTAGCTGCTCTATTAAGACTTTTTTCCATCCAATTTCTATCAGCATTTTGACTAACTCCCCCTGACATAACTAAAAGATCTTCAATTCTTGAACCATTTGATAATTTATAAACACCTGGTTTTATTACTTCCCCAGCAATTTCTACAACAATTTCTAATTCAGCATCCCCTTTTTCATTTTCATCAATAATTTCAATTTTGTTTTTCCCAAAAGAAAAATTTTTGGAAATAAAAATTCCTAGTAAAACAAAAATAATTCCAAGTAAAAAAAGAAAAACTAAGTAACGATATTTATAAAAAAAGTTATCTACTTCAGAAAAAACCTTAGAAGAAAAATTATCAGAAAGTGTTTTGGAGTTTTCTTTCTTTTTTGACATGGCAGAGAAAAAGCAATTAAACAATAACTAAATTTACGATTTTTCCGGGGATATATATCTCTTTAATTATATTTTTATTATTAATCCACTTTGTTATCTTAATATCTACTTTGACCATATTTAATACTTTACTTTTGTTATCAATATCTGAAGAATTAATAGATATTTGTCCTCTTAATTTACCATTTATCTGAATAGCTATAACTAGATTGTCCTCTTTAATAAACTTCTCGTCATATTTAGGCCAACTGGCTTCATGAATTGAAGAATTAACTCTAAAAATACCTCTCCAAACCTCTTCTGACAAGTGTGGTGTAAAAGGTGCTGTAATTAAAGATAAGTTTTTCAAGGCTAAATCCCAACTTTGACTGCTATTCTCTTTGTCTTTATAGTTGTTGATTAAGTCTTGAAGTAAATTTACATATTCCATAATAGAGGCGATAGCGGTGTTATAGGAAAATACATGAATATCTTTGGTTACCTTCTTTATAGTTTGATGCATTTTAGTATTTAATTTTTTCTCTTGATCTTTAGATAAACTTCCTAACTTAGAATTAAAAATATTCCAAAGTCTATTAACAAATCTGCTCATTCCTTCCATTCCTGTATCTCTAAAGTCAGGACTTCCATCCATTGGACCTATAAACATCAAATAAAGTCTAAATGAATCTGCTCCAAATTTTTCGATATATAAATCAGGATTCACTACATTTCCTTTGCTTTTGCTCATCTTGGCCCCATCTTTAATCATAAGTCCGTGGGCAAAGAATTTTGGAAAAGGTTCATCAAAGTTAATAAGCTTTAAATCATTTAAAAACTGGGTTACAAATCTTGCGTACATTAGATGCAGTACAGAGTGTTCCGCTCCCCCAAAATATAAATCCACCGGTAACCATTTATCTGTAATTACTGAATCAAAAGGTAAACTATCAGAACTTTCAATATCAACTGAAGGATATCTTAAGAAATACCAAGATGAATCAACAAAAGTATCAGATACATCAGTTTCTCTTTTAGCTTTAGATCCACAGTAAGGACATTTAACCTCATAAAAACCTTTATCTTTCTCTAATGGTCCTTTTCCGTTTCCTTCGGGTTTAAAGTCTTTCAAATAAGGCAACTGTACAGGTAAAACTTCTTCATCAACAGGATACCAGCCAAAACTATTCCAATTTGTTTGATCTTTATGTAAAAGCTCATCAGAATTTTGATTAATATATCCTTTTTTGTTTTTTCTACATTTATCACAATAAATCATAGGTATCGGTGGTCCCCAATATCTTTGCCTTGAAATTAACCAATCCCTCAAATGATAACTTGTAGTTTTTTTACCCCACCCTTTATTTTCAATATCACTAATAATTTTTTCTAAATCCTTTGGATAACTTAAATTGTTCCAACTTTCTGAATTAATAATTGTTCCTGAACCTGAAAAAGCTTCTTTTTTAATATCTCCACCCTTAATTACTTCTAAGAACCTGATTTTATTTTCTTTTGCAAAGTCCCAATCTCTCTGATCATGCCCAGGAACTCCCATCAGAGCTCCTGATCCATAATTACTAACTACATAATCGGAGATGAAAACAGGTAGTTTTTCATTATTTCCGGGATTAATTACATAAGCACCTGAAAAAACTCCTTTTTTGTCGATTGATTGCTTTTTTTGTTCAGCAGTTTTTTGTTGTACACTATTTATATATTCTGATACACTTTTCTCGCATGATTTTGTGGTCAGTTTTTCTACCCAAACTGATTCGGGAGAGACAACCATAAAGGTAGCACCATAGAGAGTATCTGGCCTTGTCGTAAATACTTCTATCTTCTCACTGCTTCCATCAACTTTAAAATTAATAGTTACTCCTTTAGATTTTCCTATCCAATTTATTTGTGCTGTTTGGACTTTCTTACTCCAATTAATCTTTTTGTGGTTTTCTAATAGTTTTTCAGCATAATCAGTAATTCTAAAAAACCATTGTCTTAGTTTTTTTCTTTCAACCTTCGACTCACACCTCTCACACTGTCCATCTATTACCTGTTCATCTGCTAAAACGGTTTTACAAGAAGGACACCAATTAACTGCTGCTTCTTTCCTGTAAGCCAAACCCGCTTTAAATAGTTTTACAAAAAGCCATTGGGTCCATTTGTAATATGAAGAATCTGATGTGGTTACTGTTCTTGTCCAATCATATCCATGACCCAAACTTTTTAATTGTCTTTCATAATTTTTTGTGGTTCTTTCAAGCATCTTCTCTGGATGCTCACCAATCTTTATAGCAAAGTTCTCTGAATGAATCCCAAAAGAATCATAGCCAATTGGTTGAAAAACCTCTTTTGCATTCATTCTTTGAAATCTTCCAAAAATATCACTACCGGTTGAAGCAAAAGCATGACCTGCATGGAGTCCTTCTCCTGAAGGATATGGAAACATCCAAAGATTATAGAATTTATCTTTTCCTTTTTTTATATCCGCTACATACAATTTTTCTTTTTCCCAAACAGCCTGCCATTTCTTTTCAATTTCGTTTGCTTGATATTTTTTTACCATAAACAAATTATATAACTTGAATATCCTTAGAACAAAAGGCTACTATTAGAGTATCATGACAACTGCTCTAAAAAGAATATTAAAACATACTCTCATCCTTAGTGCTTCTTTTATTTTTTGTTTCTTCTGGGTAAAAAGTGAAATTACTTCTACTTATACTCTTCAGTTAACCGCTTTTTTTATACTTAGCTATTTTATTTTCCAAGCAGTAGCCAAAAAGAATCCTTATTTATTAAAATTTAAAATACTTATTAATGTATCAATACTTTCTTTGATAGTTTTTTTGCTTGTTTTTTCAACTGGTACTCTATTCTCCCCTCTATTCTTCTTAATGTATTTTTTACTTTTTGGAGTTTCACTTCTTTTTGAACCAGAATCCGCAATAACATTATCTTTAGTAGCTGGTATATTTTTTCTTTTTACTCCAAAGAAAAACTTCTTAAATGAAATACTTCAACTTTCTTCTCTGGTAATAATCTCTCCTTTGGCAGTAATATTTGGAAAACAATATCTGAAGCTTCTCCAAAGTGAATCGAAGATTAAAATTTTAGAGACTGAAGGAAAAGCACTTGAGGAAGAAGTTGTAAGACAAGAAAAGGAAGTAAAAAATTGGACTTCAAACATTCTCTCTCAGAAACTAGTTCAAATACAAAAAAGGTTAAATGCAGTTTTAAAAGATGAAAATATTTCTGATTTAGAAAAAAAGGAACTTAAAGACATTTTCTTTCAAATATATCAGGTCTTTACCAGCGGAAAGGAAATGGAAAAAAAAGTAGAAGAATGAAAAGAATAATTAAATTATTAACCTTATTTGCTTTTACAATATTTCTTCTACTTACTTTCGAAGTACCAATATATGCTCAAGGAGTTATTAAATCAGACAATTTTGAAATTCAAATGCCAAACTTAAACTCCGGTGCAGGTATCCCCTCTTCAACTAACTTTGGAATTAATTCAACAATAGGTCAAACCGCTGCAGGACTTTTTTCTTCAACCGGTTACAGAGTTAAATCAGGTTTTCAGTATATTCACTCAATTATTCCTTTTTCATTTGCCATAAGTAAACTTGCCATAAGTTTTGGAACTCTAAATCCTCAAACACCTGTAACAGATTCACATACTCTAACCATCTCTGCGGGTGGTGCAGGAGGATATCAAGTAAAAGCTTTTGAAAGCAGTCCCTTAAAAACTTTCAGTTCTTCAAGCACTATTGTTGATACAACTTGTGATACAAGTTGCGATGAAACAACTGCTGGGCAGTGGACTTCAAGCTCTAAATATGGTTTTGGATTTAATGTAAGTGGAGATGATGTGCCTGCTGACTTTACAAACTCTGATTACTATAGACAGTTTGCAGATTTATCCTCAGTAGAAGCCTCCCAAATAGTAATGTCTTCAATTTATGTAGGCAAAAGCCGTGAGTCAACCATTACTTATAAAGTTAATGTCTCAGGAGTCCAAGAAGCCGGAATATATACTAATCTAGTTACTTATATTGCTATACCAAGTTATTAAAATGAACATAAAAATTAAATACTTTTTAAAATTATTTATCTTTTCTTTACTTATCTTAAATTCTGCAAATAAAGTATCTGCACAGGAACTAAATATCTCCGTTACTCCCCCAATTACAGAAATATTAATGGTCCCAGGAAAGCAAATAGTTCAAAGCTATAAAATAACAAATGATTCTAGTTCAAAACTTATATCAGTTAATATTGTTCCATTTTTACCTGATATAAAAAATCCTGAAGAAATTGTCCTTAACCTACAACAAGGACTAGTAGAATCAAATGTTTATGAAAGTTGGTTTAGTATTGAAAAACCTAAAATAAATTTTGGAGAAAAATTTAATTTACCTGCTAATTCTGAAGAGGAAATTAGAATAAAAATATCAGTTCCTAAAAATGCAACTTTAAAGGATTACTACTTCACTGTTCTTTTTTCCATAGAAAAACCAAATACGCAAATTACAGAAAGTTCTTTACAATCAATGGCTCAAATTGGATCAAATATCTTAATTACTGCATCAGAAAATGAAAATCCTTACAAGGCCGCTAAAACTGTTCTTTTTTCTTCCCCCTATATTATCGATTCCCTGCAAAAAATAAATTTCAAAATAATTATTGAAAATACTGGAAGAGCATTTGGAAAACCTATAGGGAAAATTACAATAGAAAATCTAATTACAAAAAAAACTGAAAGTTTGAATTTGTCTCCCCTAAATATTCTTTCTTCTTATTCAAGAGAAATTTATTGTTTAAAAGAAGAAAAAATAATTCCTTGTGAGACTTCTCCAAAACTCCTTTTGGGACTGTATAAATCAACTTTAAACTATAACCTTGACGGAGAAGGCCAAAGTTACCAAGAAGAAAGTTATACTTTTGCAGTTCCATTTTCATTAATTATTGCCATTTTAGTAGTCTTAATTATTTATAAAATCATTGTTTCAAAAACTAAAAAATAAGAAAATGTAAAGTTCTTGACAGGGTAATTTAAATGCCGCACTATTATAGTAATAATACTTTAAAGAAAAGATGAAAAAGTCTCTATTTAGAAAGATTCTAGTTACTATTGCAGTATTTACTCTTGCTATTGCAATAATCTTTGTTAAAATAATTCTTCCAAAAAAAATAAAATCCGCAAACTTTACTTCAGCATCGGCAACAATGAGCAATTCCAGACTCTCCTACTATGCAGGTGTTGCAAGTGGAACTTCAGGACAAACTTTAATTACCATCGATGGATCGGCAAATCCGGATAATGATACTGATCACTTATTTATTAAAGACACTGTTTGTTTTGCACCATCAACTTTAGTTGGATGTAGGGATGATATAGCCTATACAGTTGCAACTGTTACTGCCGTTGATGGAACAACTTTTAATACTTCAGCTGCACTTACAACTTCTCTAGAAGCAACAGATTTTGCCATTTCAACTCAGTCTGGAACTTTATCTCTAACCTTTACCTTAACTAACGATATTCCCCTTGATGGAGATATTTTAGTAACAATACCAATGGCAGACAGTAAAGATGGAAATGATGGATTTCCAGATTATGGAGCAACTACTGCCTTAAATGGTTTTGATTTAAATAGCCTTGCAACAGGTGATGTTTCAGTTACAGAAAGCTGTGGTGGAACTTTCTCAGTTGCAGCAGTCACTGAAGGAAGTGTAGCAACTGATCATACCATTAGAATTGATAATTCAACTGGTGCATGTGCAGCAAGTTCTGTAATTACTTTAACCATTGGAGATAGCGACACAAAAATCATAAACCCTGCTCCTATAACAACAAGTCATACCCAGGGACTGGCAGATGTCTACACAGTAAACGTCAAATCTAGAGATGGATCTGATAACACCCTAGATCAGTCAGATATGTTAATTGCTCCAATTGAGGCAGTATTTGTTTCTGTAACTGTTGATGAAACCCTTTCTTTTAGAATTTGTGGAGTTAAAGCTGACCTTTCAACCCAAGAAGCTACTTGTTTTTCAACTCCTGCAACTGTATGTAATCAGGCAACTTTATCTGTAGCAAGTTATGCATATTCCGTTCCTTTCGGAACTATTACATCTACAGATACTTTTTATAATGCTGCACAATACTTACTTGTTTCAACTAATGCCGATGCGGGCTACGCCGTAACAATCCAACAGACTGACCAAATGGGTAAAGATGGACTGGCCTGTGCTGGAAATCCAACTGACCCGGTTACAACAAATTGTATTCCCGATAATCCCGGAGATGCTACCTTAAATTTTGATACTTCCGATGATTGTGATACAGCTGCCAACAACGGTCTTTGTTTTTCAACAGACAGTGGACCAGTGACAGGTGATCCAACTTTTGCTGTTAAATACAGTGTTCAAACAAATGATTGTGATGTAACCCCAACTTTCTGTGCCCGCTCAGCTGCTGATCAAGAACCAGCTACACCTGAAACACCTCAAACAATAATTTCAGCTACCACTCCAATTGCCAGCAGTGATGCATTCGTTTGTTGGAGAATTTCTGTTGATGCCCTACAACCCGCAGGATATTACTATAATACAGTTAAATATATAGCTACGGCTACTTTTTAAAAAAATGAAAACTGCCTATAAAAAATTACTAATAGTTCTTTCAATAATCTTTCTTTTTTCTTTGTCTCAAAAAGCATCTTTTGCCCAAGAAGGAAATATTGTTGTGGGTCCTGCCAGGCAAACTGTAAAAATAGATCCGGGTACCACAAAAACATTAAACATTAGATTTGTTAACCAATCTGCAGTCCCTTTAAATGGAATTTTTGGAGTATCAGATTTTATAGTAACTGATGAAGAAGGAACACCTACTTTTATAGATAGCCTTCCTGGAGGATTTTCCACCCCCTACTCTGCCTCTTCCTGGGTCACACTTCCCTACCAAGAAATAACAATTCCTGCAAAAGATTTTGTAACTATTCAATTTAAAGTCGAAATTCCGAAAGACGCTTTAGCTGGTGGAAGATATTTTGGTGTCTATTTTGAACCAGGTGGAAAAATTGAGGAAAAGCAGGAGGAAATTAGCAAAGAAGTTGGAACCGTAATAGAAACAAGAATTGCAGGACTTGTTTATTTAAAAGTATCAGGACCAGTAACTGAAAATGCTTTTATCAGTAGGTTTTTCGCCCCTATTTTTATGGAATATGGTCCACTCCCCCTTCAAACACAAATCTTAAATAGAGGTAATTACCATATAACTCCAACTGGGGTAGTTACTGTAAAAAATATGTTTGGAAAAATAGTAGAAGAGCAAATATTAAAAGAACAAAATATTTTTCCTGATGCTATTAGAATTTATGAGAATTATTTTGGTAAAAAATGGATGATTGGAAAATACACTTATGATTTAGTAGCCTCCTACGGTGAAGGTGGACAAGTCTTAACAGCCTCATCCTACACTTG
>Ga0180007_10004110_pt1 | contig 15635 bp, 10 predicted proteins | sample MM_PC_MetaG_FD_121122 | JGI IMG/M metagenome (GOLD analysis project Ga0180007, IMG submission 121122) | Groundwater microbial communities from the Aspo Hard Rock Laboratory (HRL) deep subsurface site, Sweden - MM_PC_MetaG | ecosystem: Environmental > Aquatic > Deep subsurface > Groundwater... | reverse complement strand
ATCGAGGATGATTCCGCGGCGAATGCGATCCTCCCAATAGTCATAATGGGCAAGCCGCCGCAGCGACGCCTCCATGCCGCCGATCACCAGGGGCACATCACGATATGCCGCACGGACCAGTCCCGAGTAGACGATGACCGCGCGGTTTGGTCGAAGGCCGGCGACGCCGCCGGGGCTGTACGGATCATCGTGACGCTTTTTCCGCGCTGCGGTGTAGTGATGCAGCATGCTGTCGAGGTTCCCGGAGGAAACCCCGAAGTACAGGCGCGGACGGCCCAGGATCTTCACCGATCCCGGATCCCGCCAGTCCGGCTGTGCGATCACCCCCACCCGCAGCCCGAGACTCTCCAGGTAGCGCGCCACCATCGCCGTCCCGAAGGACGGATGATCCACGAGCGCATCCCCGCTTATCAGGATCACGTCGAGATATTCGCCTTCGGAGGAAAACGAGCGCAGATCCGGAATCAGGCCGGAATCCACCAGATCATTTGTTTGGGCAATCAGGGATTCGAACTTCATGAGATAAAAAAAAAGCCGATCCAGAAAACTGAATCGGCCTAGAAGTAGCGGGGGCAGGATTTGAACCTACGGCCTTCGGGTTATGAGCCCGACGAGCTACCAGACTGCTCCACCCCGCAGCACGAGGGAGGTTATAAGGGGCGTCCCGGATTCTGTCAACGCAATTCTCGAATTTTTTTCATTTCATTTTTTTCGTTTTTCAGCTTGACAGAAGATTTGGAATCCCTTATACACCTTTCCTGCCGCCAAGAGGCTTCCCTGAAGCCCTCTTGCAGGTGACCTGAGACCTGGCGGTTTTGCGGGAATAACTCAGTGGTAGAGTGCAACCTTGCCAAGGTTGACGTCGAGGGTTCGAATCCCTTTTCCCGCTCAAATCTATACAATAAAAATGATACATTTCGCACAAGAGCTTCCGCATCCTCAAAAAATGGCTTGCATGTTCTTGGCGCCGCATGCTAAATTGTCCGGCGAAATACCATGTGAATCCATGGTTTTTTGGAACATCATGAAACGAATTCAACTGTCAGCCATCATTCTTTCATTCGTGTGCACACTCCTCCCCTGCCCCGTTTTTGCGCAGAAGAGCTCTGAAGGCGAAGGCGGCGATGACGATTCGTCCCCGCAGCAGAAGGCCAAGCCCAAGGTCTCGCCCGGTACGCACATGGTCATCATCCTCTCCCCCGAAGAGTACTGGAAGGACCTGGCGAAATTCAGTTACAAAACGCTCAAATCCCTGATTGGGCAGGAAGCCGTCTTCGCGCTCCAACTGACCGACGACGCAGCTGATCCACCAGTTGACGAATACAAAGCGATCAACGGGAAAGCCTACAAAAAGGGCGTCAAACTGTTCAAAGAGCAGGAATATCCCGACGCGATCAAGCAACTGTCTGCGGCGACCAAAGGCTTCGAGGCACTCATCATCAAGTATGGTCTTTCCTATCCCCTGCGTCGGCGAGTCGTTCTTTCTTATATGTATCTCGGCGCCGCTCAGATGCTCGACGCACAGACCGAAGAGGCCAAGGCCAGCTTCAGGTTCGCCAACTACTGGTTCCCGAACTATCCGCTGCCCAAGGCCGCTTTTGAGGATGAGACGACCCGCAATCTCTTCAACCAAGCCATTGAACGACCCGGTCGCGGCTCGAGCTCAATCATCATCAATTCCTCGGTTCCCGGACACCTTTACCTCAACGGTATGTGGGTCGGCGCAGGCCCCAAAAACATCGACAAGATCAGCGCCGGCACGCACGTCCTGACCTGGGCACGGCTGGGCTACAAGCCAATCACAGTCAAATTGATCGTCCCCGAGAATGACAAGGCCGTCGCCGATTTCGCTCCGGTTCCCACCGCCGACAAGAAGGACATCGACACGTTCCTCTCCGGACTGGACACCCACCTGCGGCAGAAACCCAACGTACCTTCCACGCTGGCTGATTTCGCAGTCAAGGCCCGCGTTGACAACCTGATCGTGTTCCGGACGACCGCCAATGAGACGGAGATTTCCTGGTACAACTCCAAATCCGGAGGCTGGCAGAAGCGCGTCCGCCGCCAGGCCGCCGTGCCGGGGTCGATTGCCACGCAGGTCGAGACCCTGCTGTTCGAGCCCTCCCCCATCATGGATCTGGGCTCCGACTCCGCTGACAAGAACAAGTGCTTCGCCGACTCCGACTGCGTCGCCGGAAAATGCGTCGCCGGCGCCTGCCAGTCCACAACGCCGCTGCTCAAGCAGTGGTGGTTCTGGACCGCCCTCGGTGTGGGCGTTGCCGCGCTGGGCACCGGAACATACTTCCTTATCCAGATGCAGAATCGTCCCATCCTGGAAATGTCCACGCCCTGATTGCATCCCGCCCGCCCCGGTCAATCATTCGTTGCCAAACTCCTCTTTCTTGAAGTAGACTGCCCATTCCGGAATCCGGCGGGATGAATTTGGCATCCTGGCCGGTTCGGGATCGTGTCAGGCCTGCGCCGGGTTTTCACCGGGCGCAGCGGTGTTTCGAATGTTTTTTATCATAAGATTCTTTATCATCGTGTTTTTCCTGGTAGCGGTTTTCTTTGTGCCGCTGGGTTCCCGTCCGCTGGCTGATCACCTGTCCGCCATCGGCTCCACACCGGAAAGCCAGGAGTTAAAAAAAGAATTTCTTAATAATGTATTGATGCTGGATGCCTGGATGAAATCCCATCAGGCGCTGTCAGGCCAGAGCGTCCCGACGGGGGAGTCCTGTCCGCCCATCCCGAATTCCCCGCCCGTCATGCGGGAGACGCCACCGGCTGCGCCTCGCGTCGCGCCCGAACCCGAGCCTCCCATGACCGGGAAACGGCGTCCACGAAAGCCGGGATCCAGCAGACCCCGAGGAGAAACACCATGAAAAGACTGCTCCCCGTGATCGCGGGCTCGGCCCTGCTCTCTTCGCTGCTCACCGCCGCGGCATTCTATTTTTTCATTCCGCGCCTCCCGGCCGATCCCACATCCGCTCCTTCGACCCAGCCCACCGTATCGGTGCCCGGATCAAATCTGTTCTCCCGACCGCAGGGGACCACTCCGCCCGTCGCCTCCAAGAACTTCGGACCGGATTTCTCCGTGCTGGTCGAGAGGCTCAAGCCAGCGGTCGTGCACATCTCTGCCACCTCCGGAGAGCGCGTGTCCCGACGCCTTCCCGGCTATCCAGGCACCAGCGAGGACGGCTCGCTGGGCACCGGCATCATCATTCGCTCCGACGGTCTGATTGTCACGAATTATCATGTCATCCAGGGAGCCGCCCGCATCCAGGTGAAGCTCTCCGACGGCATGCAGTACCCGGCGTTTCTCAAGGGTCGTGACGCGCAGACCGATCTGGCCCTCATCCAGATCCGCGCACAGAACCTGCCCGTGGCCCCCCTGGGCGACTCCGACGCCATTCCCGTGGGTGCATGGGTGGTAGCCGTGGGTAACCCCTTCGGGCTCGAGCACACGACCACTGCGGGTATCCTCTCGGCCAAGAACCGCAAGGAGATCACCCCCGGCGCCAACAATTATTGGAGCCTGCTGCAGACCGATGCAGCGATCAATCCTGGCAACTCCGGTGGTCCGCTGATCAACATGCAGGGCGAGGTCATCGGCATCAACACGCTCGTCGACACGCGTGGCCCCGGCATCGGCTACGCCATCCCATCCAACATCGTCAAGGAGATCATCCCCCACCTCGAAAAGTACGGTTCGGTGGCGCGCTCCTACCTGGGCGTGCACGTGCAGTCGATCACCCCCGAGCTCGCCCAGCAGTACAAGTACCCCCACCCCAAGGGCGCCATCGTGGTCAAGCTCGCCGCAGACGGCCCGGCTGCCAAAGCTGGCCTGCGGGAAGGGGACATCATCACCGAATTCAACGGCAAGGCCATCGAGGATGACAACGAAATCGCCTGGGAGGCCTCCATCGCCGGGATCGGGAAGAGCATCGAGATGAAGGTCTTCCGCGATCACAAGTTCCGGACCTTCTCCGTCACCATGGCCAGCCATCCGGGCAATTCCGGAGACCGCAGCGCCACGGATCCGGTGGCTTCCAATGCGGCATTCGGCATCCAGGTACAGAACGTCTCGGTCGGCATCGGCAACAACACCAAGGTCATGGTGGTCTCGGTGCAGGCCGAGTCCATCGGCGAACGCCACGGCATCCGGCAGGGCGACATCATCCTCAATGTCGGCAAGAGCCCGGTACGCACCGTCCAGGAATACACCAACGCCCTGCAGCGCTATGCCAACGGACAGAACGTGATGCTTCTGGTCGACTCTCCCAACGCGACCCGATGGGTCATCCTCCCCATGCAATAGAGGTGTCCTTGAAAACTGTCACCCTCGTTCTCCTTCTGTGGTTCCTGCGGGTCTCGAATCCGGTCTCCGCACAGCCGGTGCAGGTGGTGCCCTCCAGGCAGGGTGAGTCCGATATCCTGGCGCTCGCTTCGGGCCCGGATTCCGCCGGCGAACTGGTCCGATACAAATCGACCGGGGAAAGGATCTCCTCCAAGGCCCTTCCCATGGCTGCTTTGGCGCTCTGCACCGACGCGACAGGAACTGTCGTGGCACCGGCCGACGGCGGCCTGGCCTTCCTGGACTCCGGCGGGCTCGTGAAGGTCCGTACCCGGGGGTTGGTCTATGAGTCCCTCGTGTGCGCGGGCGGTCACGTTTACGCGGCGGGCCGTTCCCTGCGGGTCCACCGGTTCGATCTCCCCGGGCTGTTGAATCGAACGACGGTATATGAGACCAACAACTGGAACCCGAGGCTGCTCTCCCCGAAGGGCGGCCTGCTCGCGGGAGCCTCCTGGGACGGCTCGATCACCTTCTGGACACTGGCCGACGCGACACGCAGATCCATCCCCGGAAAGACCTCGCTGCTTGACCTCGTGGCCGGCCCCAACGACACCTGGATCACGCTCTCCGACGAGGGCCAGATCGTAACGATGAGGGACAACGGGACGCAGGTGCACCGCTTCAGGCATGGCGGCGCGCGACGACTGGGCATCAGTCCTGCGGGTGTGCTGGCGGTGCTGAGCGGGAAGAACACCGTCGTGATGTACCGTCAGGCCGGCGTTCGCTGGGTGGAGCTCCGTCGCCACAAGATCGAGGGTTCACAACCGTTTACGACCCTGCTGCCCCTTGGCAGCAACCGCTGGGTCGCCCACTCCTTCACCGGCCTCGTCTTCTTCTCCGATTCTCCCTGATGTGGTTGCTGCTCTCCTGGATCCTCTCAGCGCCTCCCGCCCCCTCCTTCAGGGTGGAGGCCCAGCTGCCCGCGCCGGGGAAGCGCCTCCTCGGAGAGCTCGTGTTCCCGCAGTTCTCCGGCCGGCGCATGGACTTCTGGGTCTACCCGAACCGCCTGCAAAAGCCACCACCGGGCATGAGTGACATCAGCAAGTTCCGCATCTTCCCACGACGGTTCGATCCCGGACGGCTCGAGATCCGCGACTCCGACTGTGACGGACAGAAACTGTCACTTGCATGGAAGGCCACCGCCGGCATCGCCCGCGCCAGGCTGATCGTCACCAAGGACTCCGACTCCCCCTGCCGGCTGCGACTGCGCTTCCAGGTGAAGCTGCCCGAGCGATATGGTCCAATGGGCTGTTTTGATGATCGCTGCGTGCTGGGGGCCCCCTGGTATCCGATCCCGGTGCAGCCCGGCGCAGCATCTCACACCCCGCTCTGGCGTCATGCGGTCCGGGTGAAGGGGCACAAGCGCGAGCCGTTCTTCCTTCAGGGGGTGCAGACCGGCGTCGCCGAAGCCGAGGGCGTGATGCCGTTCTTCCCCGTGGTCTTCGGTCCTGGATACCAACTCACCTGCCGTCCACCGGTTTGCCTGTACCACTTCACCCCCACCCACAGCATGTCCGACTTTCTCACGGGAAACCGCACAGGTGAGATGCTTCAACTGGCGCAGGAGTTCGTGTCGACACACTTCCCCGAGAACCGGCAGACCATCGTGCTCATCGAAAGCCAGCTGCGCGAGGAGCTTGCGATGGCGCTGCCTGGTCGGCAGATGCTCGTCGCCCATCAGGCGATGCGGATCTCCTCCCTGCCGTACTTCCAATCCTTCCACGAACAGAAACTGCGCCTGACCCTGACCGAGACGTTGTTCCTTGATCGGATGATGTCGTTCGAGCGCACCGACGATCTCGCCTTCGTGCCGCTGCTGGCCGCCCACGCCTTTCTGAGCCGGCCCAAAAACGTCGACGGCCTGCTGCGCCCCCTGGAGTGGATTCCCCAGATTGACGTGATGCGAAAGAATCCGCGCATGGAGTTCCAGGACGCTTACCTCCCCGGGCCGCACAACGCGGACCGCTTCCGGGACGACTTCCGGCGATGGAACAACACCAAGCCGCGCGGCGAAGAGGTCTTCCACCGGCTGGTGGACCAGTTCGGCAGCCTCGAGACGCGCACCATCCTCGAGCGGCACCGCGAGCTTCGTCTGCCTTTTCGCCGGCTCCTTGACCGGCACAGCGGACATTCGATGGAGTGGTTCTTCGAGCGCTGGGTGGACAACCCGCAGCGGGTCAAGCTCAGCATCGGCCGCGTGCATCTGGTCGATCGGGAAGGCGGAAAGTGGACCTACGAAATCGAGATCCACCAGGACCCGCCGCTGCGTACGACGCTGGATCTCGAGTTGACCACCAGGAATGGCTCGGTCACACGAATGCGGCTCGATCTCTCGGACAAGGTGCATACCGTGAGGGCCGAACTGAATTCTCCGCTGGTGCGCGCCCAGCTGGATCCGGACGAGCGTCATCTGGAGCCGCCCGGAAAGGGGCACCTGTATCCGCAGGCTGACAACATCTGGCCGGATCCGGGCTGGCGCTTCATATTCTCGGGCTTCGAGGCGCTCTTCAACGTCACCGAACTGTGGTCCCGCCTGCTCGTTGATGTCGACTTCCTGCCGCGACACAGCCTGCGCCGGCGCCTGAACATCCTCGTCAGCCGCACCGAATACGTCGACGCCGGGATCGCATTCGGACACCTCTTCTACTTCGGCCCCCGCGTCTCCAACACCCGCCTGATCTATCGGTGGGACACGGGCGCCGAGGTCGCCCGGACCCGTCCAATCGAGGATCCCGACACCCTTGAGGAGAGCCGCGCGATCACCACGTCGGCGTTTTCCAGACTGGTGATCAACGACCGGGAGGACCACATGTTTCCCACCCACGGCGGCTGGGGCATCCTGGAGGGGCGCTTCACCTGGTTCTTCCCTGAGTCCGACGCCTTCCGTGAGAGCCAGTTGTTCCGCCTCACCGGCATCTACACGCGTTACTTCGGCCTCCCCTGGGGCCTCTCCGCTGCCGCCCAGGTCAACGCCGGCTTCCTCTGGGGGCGAGTACACCACGACAGCGAGATGCTGCATCTGACCGGCCCGGGCATGGTGCAGGGCTATGCATCGGGACGCTATCCGGGCCGGACCTATGGACTTGGCGCCCTGGAACTGAGGCACATCCTCCTACCCAGGCTTGATCTGACCTTGGGCGGCCTGGTGTATGTCACCCGGCTGTCGGCAGCGCTCTACGCAGGCGGAGGCGTCGTTTCCGGCACCCCTGACGGGCAGTGGTCCGAGGACCCGCGCGCCGCCGCCAGCGCGGGCCTGGCCCTGCGCATCCACGGTTTGTGGTTCGGACTTTACGAGGCGGTATTGAACCTGCAGGTCGGCGTTCCGCTGATCCGAAACCAGACAGGTCTCGATCCATTCATTTTCTTTATCTCACTGGAACCAACCCTTTGAATTTACCCCGCTTTTCGCCCACAAAAAAGGCTCGTACCCCACGCCGGAAATTCTTGTGAACGCAATCACTAAATGTTATAAAGCTGAAGTTCGGTATTGTTTCATTTATGTTCATACCGATTGAACCCTGGACCCCTTGAGGAGGATGAGTGATGTCTGAAACACCGAAAAACGCCGAAATTCTGGCCCGGTTCGGTCACGACCGGGACAATCTCATGCCTATTCTGCATGAGATCAACAACACCCGTGGTTTTATCTCGGAGATGGACATGCAGGAGATCGCATGCCATCTGAACATCAGTGCGACAGACGTCTACGGCACCGCGACGTTCTATTCGTACCTGAACACCGAGCCCAAGGGCAAGTACGTCGTCCGTCTGTGCAAGAGCCTGTCCTGTGACATGGCTGGCAAGGAAGCCGTCGCCGCCGCACTCGAGACCGCCGCCGGCTGCACTTTCGGCAACAACAGCAAGGACGGACGTTTTACGCTGGAATACGGCAATTGCATGGGCTGGTGCGATCAGGGCCCCGCCATGCTGGTCAACCAGAACGTTCACACGCATCTCACCCCGGCCACGGCGAAAGATATTCTTTCGCAGCTGAAATAAGGGAGGTTCCTCATGTCCACACCGAGTATTCTGACGACCCTGAATAAAGGTGAAGCTTACAAAAAAGCCATGGCCATCGGGCCTGAAGGCGTCATCAAGGAACTGCAGGCCTCCGAGCTCCGCGGACGCGGTGGTGCTGGCTTCCCCACCGGCATGAAGTGGCAGTTCACCCGTGGCGCCGCCGGCGACAAGAAATACGTCGTCTGCAACGCCGACGAAGGCGAACTGGGGACCTTCAAGGATCGCAAGCTCCTTCTCGAGCACGCCCACAAGATGTTCGAGGGAATGGCCATCGCAGCATACGTGCTGGGCGCCAAGGATGCCTATTTGTACCTGCGCTGGGAATATCACTTCATGAAGGCTGACATCGAGAAGGCCATGGCCGAGATGCACGCCCTTTGTCCGGAAGTGGACTTCCACCTGAACTTCGGTGGCGGCGCCTATGTCTGCGGCGAAGAGAGCGCACTGATCGAGTCCATCGAGGGCAAGCGCGGCGAGCCCCGCAACAAGCCCCCTTATCCTGTGACCTCGGGCCTCTTCGAAGCCCCGACGATCATCAACAACGTTGAGACCTTCTGCTGCGTGCCGCACATCCTGATCGATGGCGCGGCAGCCTTCGCCTCCGTGGGCACCCCCAAGAGCAAGGGCCCCAAACTGTTCTCCATCTCCGGCGACGTGAAGAAGCCCGGCGTGTACGAGTTCCCCATGGGAACGTCCCTGCGCCGCCTGCTGGCCGCGGCCGAAGCCGAAGAGCCCCAGTTCGTGCTCGTCGGCGGCTCCGGCGGTCGCATCGCCTGCGCCGAGAAATGCCTTGAGCGCAACCTGTCCTTCGAAGATCTGCCTCCGGGCGGGTCCATCATCGTGCTTGGAAAGAAGCGCAACCTCGTCTCCGCGCTGCGGTCCGTGATGGACTTCTTCGTCGAGGAGAGCTGCGGCCAGTGCGTTCCCTGCCGTGAAGGCTGCTACCGCCTGCTCCACTTCGTCGAGAAGATGGAAAAGGGCGAGAAGGTGACCCGCAAGGAATTGAACCGGTACCTGGAGCTCGGCACGACGATGCAGAACTCCAGCAAGTGCGGCCTCGGACAGAGCGCGAGCAATGTGTTCGTGTCCATGCTGGATTATTTCGAAGAAAAAATGGTGAAAATCCAAAACTAGCCGGAACCTCGGCAAGGAGAACATGTACATGAGCGAAAAATTAATCACCATCCAGATCAATGGAAAAGAATATGAAGTTCCCGAGGGTTCCAGCATTCTCGCAGCCTGCCGCAAGGCCGGCTGGCACGTGCCCACCCTGTGCCATCATGACGATCTGACGATCGCCGGCATCTGCCGCATCTGCGTCGTCGAGGTCGAGGGCTGGCGCACGCTGCAGGCCGCCTGCGCGACGCCGGTGGCCCCGAACATGAAGATCAAGACCTACAGCGACAAGGTCCGCCTGGCCCGCCGCAACATCCTCGAGCTCATGCTCGCTGATCATTACGGCGAATGCTATTCCTGCATACGCAACCAGAAGTGCGAACTCCAGAAGCTCGCTTATGAGTATGGCGTGGACGAGTACTATTTCGGCCACAAGACCGAGCGCAAGTGGGAAGTCGATGACTCGTCCTATTCCGTGGTGCGCGACCAGGACAAATGCATCCAGTGCAACCGCTGCATCCGCACATGCGAAGGCATCCAGACCGTGGGCATCTTCGACAAGGTGTTCAAGGGCCACGAGTGCACGGTGGACACCTTCTGGAACCACCCGATGCGAGAGACCATCTGCATCAACTGCGGCCAGTGCATCAACCGCTGCCCGACGGCGGCCCTGAAGGAAAAGAACGAGACCGACCAGGTGTGGGAAGCCATCGCCGACCCCACCAAGACCGTCGTGATCCAGACCGCCCCGGCCCCGCGCTCCGCCATCGGCGAGGAGTTCGGCCTGGAGCCCGGCACCAACGTCACCAAGAAGCTCAACACCGCCCTGCGCGCCATCGGCTTCGACAAGGTGCTCGACACCAACTTCACCGCCGACCTCACCATCATGGAAGAGGGCACCGAGCTGCTCATGCGCCTGAAGAAGGCCCTGACCGGCGAGAACTGCATCAAGAACGCCACCCTGCCGATGATCACCTCTTGTTCCCCGGGCTGGGTCAAGTTCTGCGAGCACTTCTTCCCGGAACAACTGGACCACCTGTCCACCTGCAAGAGCCCGCAGCAGATGTTCGGCGCGCTGATCAAGACCCACGTCGCCAAGAAGATGAACGTCGAGCCCAAGGACATCGTCTCCGTGTCCCTGATGCCCTGCACCGCGAAGAAGTTCGAGTGCAACCGCCCCGAGATGAACGCCTCCGGCTTCAAGGACGTCGACTTCGGTCTGACCACCCGCGAACTGGGGCAGATGATCAAGGAGACCGGCATCAAGATCCTCGAGCTGCCCGACTCCGACTTCGACAACCCCATCGGCCACGGCTCCGGCGCAGGCATGATCTTCGGCGCCACCGGCGGCGTCATGGAAGCCGCCCTGCGCACGGCGTATTGGATCGTCACCGGCCGCGATGTCCCGTTCAAGGACCTCGACATCCTCCCGGTGCGCGGCATGGACGGCGTTCGTGAGGCGTCCGTGAAGCTGGAGAACGTGAAGCCCGAGTGGAGCTTCCTCGAAGGCGTCACCGCTTGGTTCGCCATCGCCCATGGCACCGGCAACGCCCGCATTCTGCTCGACCAGATCGCGGCAGGCACCTCGAAGTACCACTTCATCGAAATCATGGCCTGCCCGGGTGGCTGCCTCGGCGGCGGCGGAATGCCGATTCCGACCAACCTCGAGATCCGCAAGGCCCGCGCCCGCGCGATCTACGCGGAAGATCACAACATGGACATCCGCCGGTCCCATGACAATGAACTCGTCATGGAACTCTACAAGGACTTCCTGGGCACCCCGCTGGGCCACAAGTCCCACGAGCTGCTTCACACGCATTACACCCCGCGTGGAAAGAAGTCCGTGGACCCGAAGGGCTCGATCTAGCCCTCGTCGCGTCTGAACTTTCCCGCCATAGCGTCTCCTGGAAACAAGAATAAGAATAAGAATCTGGAGGGACGATCCGGTCACCTTCGTTCCCTCCAGTGGCGGGCAGACGCCCGGTTCACGATTGTCCGGCGCGTGCGTTGACGCGCCTCAGGGCCCGAGCCCCGCCGCGATCGGTACGATGGACGGGCGCGTTCGCGCAGTTTTTCCGGTAACATTTGCACAGTGGGGTGGTACAACGGGGCATGGCCCGGATTCTTGCCGTTCTCCCCCTGGCTTTCCTGCTCACCGCATCGTGCGTCGAGCCGGCATCCCCGCGCAGCGGATACCCTGCCGCAGCATCCGCACCGATGAAGATGCCCAACGTACCCCCGGCGATGAAGGCCCCCGACGAGGCGCCAACGAAGGTGCCACTCCCTGCCTCCGTCGCGCCCCTGCCCAAATCCACGCTGCTGGTCCCAGCTGCACGCGCCGCCGAGATTTTGTGGGCTGACGACGAACCCGGCTGGATCGCCGCGCTGGCCGGCTGCAAGGGAACGCTTGAGCAGGAGCTGGTTCGGTGCCTCCTCGCTGCTCGCTATGCCGATGACGCCAAGGCGTCTGGATGGGCCCGTGACCTGTACGACAGGGTCGAGGTCGTCGCGGGCCTGGAAAAGGCCCGGCGCACGGAGTTCGGGTACCGCGGCGAGATCCAGCTGGTTCCCGAGCGTCCTGTGGGCCGGTACCGGGAACACCTGCGCTGGGTGCTGTCCGCCTTCACCGAAATCGACGACGTCTACTCAGCCCTCGAAAAGCGCGCCGGAAGACCCATGAAATACCGCTGGAAGGGCCTCGAACTGCGCTTCTTCCGCTCGGTGAACCGCACCACCCCGGCGGCCTTCGCCTCAGCCTGGTACGTCGCCTACAACGTCAGCGGCAGCCTGATGCGGTCGGCCGAGGGGGTGCGCGACACCCTCGTGCACGAGCTCTTCCACATGAACGACGCCGATCACTCCTGGTGGTCCGGAACGGCGCTGCAGGCTGCCTACGACGGCATCCTCTCCCGCTGCCCCATCCCCATCGGCGGCAAGTGGCCCACCCGCAGGTGCCTTCGCCCCTGGGCCCCGGCCGAAACCACGGTCAAGGGTGGCACTTATTACGCCTTCCAGCCTGGCAACGACGTGCACGAGTACGCCGCCGAACTGGGCCTGCGCTACTTCCTCGAGCAGCGTGAGGCCCTGGCCAGCCGACGGATTGCCACCCCGTTCAAATGCGCCAACGCAGTCAACGCGGCTTCATGGTTGCTGCATGTGACCGAGTTCCATGCCGGAGCCGACGCGGTCCCGGTGTGCAAGTCCCCACCGAAATAGCCGGCATTACGATTCCCTCTTGCATATAACCGGATATCCGGGTATATGCAGCAAGTCGACGGAGGTGTTGCTTGCGAGACTATGCAGATGTGTACAAGGCCATCGCCGACGAGACCCGCCTGAAAATTCTCGCCTTGCTGTTCCAACACGACGAGTGCTGTGTCTGTGACGTGATGGAGGTCTGCGGAATTACCCAGTCCAAGGCGTCGCGTCATCTGCAGACCCTGCGGCGCGCCGGTCTGCTGCAGGATAGGCGTGATGGCACCTGGGTCTACTACCGGATCGCATCCGAAGCGACGGGGGCCGCCGGAGAAATCCTCCGCATCAACGGACCGCTGCTGATGATTCTCCAGGCTCCTGAGATCTCCCGACGTGTGAACGAATGGAATCGACGGAAGGCCGAGGCCGGTCACTGTCGACAACAGACGAACAATTGAACGATTGGAGGAATCCACGATGACCACGACAAAAGCATGCATTACCAAGAAGCCATCGGGGATTGGCTTTTTCGAGAAGTATCTGACCGTGTGGGTCCTGCTGTGCATCGGAGCGGGCATCCTGCTCGGAAAGATTGCCCCCGCTTTCGCGCTGGCCCTCGACGGCCTGAGCATCGACGTGGGCGGGGCCCCGGTGATCAGCATCCCGATCGCGATCTGCCTTTTCTTCATGATGTACCCGATCATGGTCAAGATCGACTTCGGCGAGGTCGTCAAGGCCGGCAGGAGCGCGAAGCCCGTCGGACTCACCCTTTTCATCAACTGGGCGGTCAAGCCATTCACCATGTACGCGATCTCCCTGTTCTTCCTGGGCACCGTCTTTGTAGGGCTGATCGGCACCGACGCAGTCGACCTGGTCCGGATTCCGCTGGGCGTGAACCTCGAGCCTGGGCAGACCTACGGGGTCGGCACCGTCGTGCTGCACGACGGAATCAAGATGCTAGCGGTGCCGCTGTGGCGTTCTTATCTGGCTGGTTGCATCCTGCTGGGCATCGCGCCCTGCACCGCCATGGTGCTGGTCTGGGGTCACCTCTCCGGCGGAAACCCCGGGCACACCCTGGTGATGGTCGCGATCAACAGCCTGACCATGCTGGCGCTCTACGGTCCGCTGGGCGGCTTCCTGCTGGGCGTGGGGCGCATCCCGGTTCCGTGGCAGGCGCTGCTGCTTTCGATCGCCGTGTACGTCGCGCTGCCGCTGGTGGCCGGCTACATCTCACGCAAGATGATCATCCGCTTCCTGGGCCGTGACTGGTTCGAGCAGAAGTTCCTGCACCTGCTCTCGCCGATCACCATCGTCGCGCTGCTGCTCACGCTGGTGCTGCTGTTCTCGTTCAAGGGCGACGTCATCGCCAACAATCCCCTGACCATCCTGTGGATCGCGATTCCGCTGTTCCTGCAGACGGTGCTGATCTTCGGGCTCGGGTACTTCCTGTCCCGACGGCTGAACCTGTCCTACGAGGACGCCGCCCCGTCGGCGCTGATTGGCGCTTCGAATCACTTCGAGGTCGCCATCGCCACGGCCACGCTGCTGTTCGGCCTCTCCTCCGGGGCATCGCTGGCGACGGTCGTAGGCGTGCTCATCGAGGTGCCCGTGATGCTCGCGCTTGTGCGTTTCTGCGTTCGCACCAAAACCTGGTTTCCAAACCACGATCCGGCGGCCTCCCCCGCCATGGAAGGCTAGCTTCCCATGAAAATAGAACTGCTCTTCTCCACCGACGATCCGAACGCCGAGGAAACCTGGCACCTCCTTCAGGAGGTCGGACGAGACCTCGTCCCCGAGGCCATCCTCGAGCGCCGTGAAATCCGGACCTTCAAGAAGGCGGCCGAAGCCGGCCTCCGCGGCTCCCCGACCATCCTCGTCGACGGCCGCGACCTCGATGGACCGGCCAGGACCAGTGAGGGCCCGGGACATGACCCGTTGTTCGCAATTCGTCAGTATCGTGACGTTGCCGGTGTGCCACCCCGGTGGCTGATTGAGGCGGCCATCCTGCGGCAACTGAAACCCGAAGGCGTGCTCTTCCTGTGCGTGGCCAACTCGGCGCGCAGCCAGCTCGCCGAAGGGATTGCACGGTCGATGGCCCCTTCCGGCGTGCGGATCCTCTCCGCAGGCAGCTCACCTGCACCCATCCGCCCGGAGACGACCAGGGTGCTCGCTGCGATGGCCATCGACGCCGGTTCGCAATCACCCAAAAGCGTGGACACGATTGACCCCGAACAGGTGGACACGGTCATCACGCTCTGTGACGAGGAGGTCTGCCCTGTCTTCCTCGGGAAGGCGCGCCGGCTCCACTGGGGATTGACTGATCCGGCCGGCACGGAAGGTTCTCCGGCGGAAAAACTGAACGCGTTCTTCCGCACTGCCAGTGAAATCAAATCCAGGCTTGAGGTCATCTGGAAGCCCGACCCTGAAGCCGTCCGCAGGCAGGTCTCCGAGTTTTACGCCGAGGCCGTCTCCCTGGGCGCCGCCGGGGACTGCGGCGCCGGGGACTGCGGCACTGCATCGAGCTGCTGCGGAACGTCGTCGGGCTGCTGCTCGGGCGGCTCCACGGCGGGGCTGGCAGGCTACGACGAGGCCGCGTTTTCCATGCTCCCCGCCGGCCTGCGGAACACGACCTTCGGCTGCGGAGATCCCGTCTCCGTCGCGGAGATCCTGCCCGGTCAGACAGTGCTGGACCTGGGCTGCGGCGCAGGACTGGACCTGCTGCTGGCCGCCGGGAAGACCGGTCCCACGGGCCGCGTCATCGGCGTGGACATGACACAGCGGATGCTGGACCAGGCGCGTGCGAACGTCAATGCAGCGGGGCACGCCAACGTCGAGCTCCGTCTGGGTACCATCGAGGATTTGCCGGTCGAGGACGCCTCTGTCGACTGGGTCATCTCCAACTGCGTGATCAACCTGTCACCCGAAAAGAACCGCGTATGGTCCGAACTGT
>Ga0180007_10004109_pt1 | contig 15636 bp, 12 predicted proteins | sample MM_PC_MetaG_FD_121122 | JGI IMG/M metagenome (GOLD analysis project Ga0180007, IMG submission 121122) | Groundwater microbial communities from the Aspo Hard Rock Laboratory (HRL) deep subsurface site, Sweden - MM_PC_MetaG | ecosystem: Environmental > Aquatic > Deep subsurface > Groundwater... | reverse complement strand
TCGTCATCCCGGTGAAAACCGGGATCCAGAGAGTATTTAACTCATTGAAAATACTGGATTCCGGCTTTCGCCGGAATGACGAAAAACGAGGAATTTCGACTTTTTACGAGAGCATCATATATTAACAAAATAATAATTTCCCAGAGTCAATATATAACCCCGGCAATGCCGGCCATGGAGGAAAACAGAGTATGGCAGTAAGAATTCGACTCACCAGAATGGGCAGGAAGAAAAAACCTTTCTATCGTATCGTTGTTGCAAATTCAGAGTCCAAGCGCGATGGGAAGTTCCTGGAGGTTGTCGGAACCTATGACCCAATGAAGGAACCTGCAGCTATCACCATTCATCAGGATAAGCTGCAGAACTGGCTGGACCAGGGTGCACAGCCGACCGATACCGTAAAAAATCTCTTAAAAATGGCGGCTTCTGCATAGTCTTACGACTGATTTGCAGAAAATCCATATGAAAGAACTGGTAAGCTTTATTGCTACATCGCTTGTTGATCAGCCGCAAGCGGTGGAAGTGAATGAAACAGCTCAGGAAGATGCCGTGTTGGTTGAACTCCGTGTAGCAAAGGATGACCTGGGCAAGGTTATCGGCAAGCAGGGGAGAACGGCCAGGGCTATCAGGTCTCTTTTGAGTGCTGCGGCAGCAAGGCAGAACAAGAGAGCCAGATTGGAAATTGTTGAATAGTCCGCCCCCCGGAGACGCAAAACGTTGAACAGGGAAGGAAATGAGCCGTCAGGGGGCAAGATGTTGCCGGTTGGTGAAATTGGCAGGCCCCACGGCGTCAAGGGAGAAATGAAAGTTTATCCCTATTCAGGTAATCCGGAAAACTTTAAATCATACGGAAGACTCCTGGTTGAAACGCCTGAGGATGGCATGACGGAGTCATATGTACTCCGTAGCTGCCGTAATCAGGGGCAATTTGCCGTCATCAAGCTTGACGGTGTCGATACCCGCAACGAGGCTCTGCTGTTGACAGGCTGTAAGGTTCTGGTTGAACGGCAGGAGATGCCGGAACTGGCCGATGATGAGTTTTACTGGCACGATCTGCAGGGTATGGCCGTTGTTACTTCCCATGGGCGGCAGTTGGGCACAGTGAGCAGATTGATGTCCACCGGGGCCTATGATATACTTGTGGTCACGGACCGTGGCCGGGAGTATCTGATACCGGCGCTTGATGAATTTGTTGTTGCCATCGATGCAGAGACCGGTACGATTACGGTGGATCCTCCTGAAGGACTGCTGGAAATGAACGACTGATGCGTTTTCATGTTCTGACCATTTTCCCGAATCTGCTGGAATCGCCCCTGAAGGAAGGGATTATCCGCCGGGCTCTGCAGGACGGCAAAATTGAGGTTGAACTGGTCAATATCCGTGATTTTGCCACGGACAGGCATGCCATGACCGATGACCGCCCTTTTGGCGGCGGCGAGGGAATGGTCATGAAGCCGGAGCCCCTGGCTGCGGCAATCCGGCAGACCAAGCTGGGACACGAGGAGAGCCATGTTGTGCTGCTCTCGCCCCAGGGCCGGCAATATAACCAGGCGGTGGCGGTCGAATTTTCCCGCAGAAAAAATCTGATTCTGATCTGCGGCCGCTATGAAGGAGTGGATGAACGGATTCGGCAGCATTTCGTTGATGAGGAGATTTCCATCGGCGATTACATACTCACAGGCGGTGAACTGGCGGCCATGGTCATCATCGATTCCGTGGCCCGTCTGCTGCCCGGTGTGCTCGGCTGCGAAGGTTCAGTTACATGTGATACCTTCAGTAGAGGGGGGATCAAGTATCCCCAGTACACACGGCCCCGGGATTTTGAGGGATATGAGGCGCCGGAAGTCCTGCTTTCCGGTGATCACACGAAAATAGCCGAGTGGCGGTTTGCGGCCGGCGTTAAAATGACCCGGGAAAAACGTCCGGACCTGCTGGCGGCAATGACCTTCAGCAAAAAGGAACTGCAGGTGCTGAAAAGGCACGGTGTGCTGCTTGAAACAAAGTGCGAAGCGTAGAAGGTAAAGTTGATTGCTCTGCGGCACAATGGCCGGTGCATGTGGATGTAGCCCTGGTGCATTATCCTGTTTACAACAAGAATCAGGAAATCATCGGTTCGGCGGTAACCAATCTTGATATCCACGATATTGCCCGGGCAGGCAGGACATTCGGGGTCGGCACCTTTTACATCGTCACCCCTTACCAGGATCAGCAGAAACTGGTGGGGGAGATCGTCAGTCACTGGCAGGAAGGATACGGAGCCCGTTACAACACGGACAGAAAAGAGGCCCTGGCCTCAATAGTGATTTGTGACGATCTGCAGAGCCTTTATGAACTGGCGGCAGTGAACGGACAAAAGCCTCTGGTCGTGGCGACCAGTGCCCGGGAGCATGCCAAAAACATCTCCTTTGGCGCCATGCGGCAAAAGATACTTGGCGGCAGGCGTGTGCTGATCCTTTTCGGCACGGCTTGGGGGCTTGCCGAGCAGGCTCTGGCGGGAGTGGACACCATGTTGCCGCCGATCAGCGGCGATGGCGATTACCGGCATCTTTCGGTGCGGTCGGCTGTGTCCATCGTGCTCGACCGGCTGCTTGGCCTGCGTGAAGAATAAAATATTCATTAAAAAACAGTGCATCTATAGATTTAACACCAGAAAAAACAGGAAGTGAGCATTATGAATATGTTAGAGCGGATTGAGAAAGAGAACATGCGTTATGATATCCCCAAATTCCGGACCGGGGATACCGTCAGCGTCCACATTCGTATTATCGAGGGCGCGAAAGAGAGGGTGCAGATTTTCAAGGGAGTTGTCATAGGCAGAAAACGCGGCACCATGGGAGCGAATTTTACCGTTCGCAAGATTTCCCACGGTGTCGGGGTGGAAAAGACATTCCCCGTCCATTCTCCTCGTATTGAAAAAGTTGAGTTAAACAGCCAGGGCCGGGTGCGGCGTTCCAAACTTTACTATCTCCGTAAGCTGCGCGGCAAGGCTGCCAGAATCAGGGAGAAGGGCATTATTTAGGGGACGTTAGAGGAATAAACATTACATTCCTGACCATTTCATTACGGCCCCTTATGCCGTTCACAGAATTGCGATGTTACGGTTATTTTTTTGCAACGGCTTCATTGCCGGCCGCTCTGTCTGCTGAAATGGATACCTTTTCCTATGAACGTGAATTGGCCGGAATAGGCGCCCGTCTTGTTGCCGGGGTGGATGAGGCTGGCCGGGGGCCGCTGGCCGGTCCCGTTGTCGCTGCATCCGTTATTCTGCCGGCCGATTGCCGATATTTTCTCTTTCAGGATTCAAAAAAGCTGACAGAGAAACAAAGAGAGCGGCTGTTTGCGATCCTGACCGGCATGGGAATTCCCATTGGTGTCGGGGTCGCGACTCATGCGGAGATTGATGAAATCAATATTCTGCAGGCTTCTCTGCTTGCCATGAAAAGGGCTGTTTTTGATTTGCCTGAAATGCCTGATTTTCTTCTCGTCGACGGTAAGTTTACCGTTCCTCTCAAAGTGAACCAGCAAGCGCTTGTCAAAGGTGAGTCAAAGAGCGCTTCCATCGCTGCCGCCTCCATTATCGCCAAGGTTACCCGGGACAGGATTATGCTGGGTTATCACGACATGTATCCCCGGTATAATTTCAAGAGACATAAGGGTTACCCAACAAAAGAGCATAGAAACCTGCTGATACAGTTCGGTCCCTGCGAGATCCACCGGAAGACGTTCAGCGGGGTGCGGGAGCTGCAGGGTCAGTAATGGGCAAAGGGCCGCCATGAGCCTTCAGAGGCAAAGCATCGGAAAAGAGGGCGAGGAAATTGCCCGTAAATATCTGGAAAAGCGCGGCTATAAAATTATCACGGCTAATTACCGGACAAGGCATGGTGAAATTGATCTGATTGCCAGAGATGGTGCCACCCTGGTTTTTATCGAAGTGAAGACCCGCACCCAGCAACGCTTCGGATCACCCTTTGATGCTCTGACTGCCAGGAAATGCATGAATATTTCCAAGGTTGCTCTGCAATATCTGATCACCCATGGCGGCACGGAGCAGCCGGCCCGTTTTGATGTTGTCTCGGTGCGCCCGGGAGAAAAACCTGAAGTGGAGATTGTGCAGAACGCTTTTGACATCAGCTCCTGAAAATAAAGGGATGCATGTCTGCGCAGTCCGGCAGCACTGCAGAATTTTTTTTGCCGCAGGATGAACGGCTGGTTATTTTTCCGTCTTGACCGGGTAAAAAAAATCTGTGCTATGTTTATCCGTCCATCTAATAACTGGTTATAATGCTTCTTAGATCAACCTAATTAGTATAAAAAAATGTCTCGGCAACAAAAACAGAAACCAAATAAAAAACATAAGCAAAAACAAGAAATTCAACAAATACACGGAGAAATTTTGCAATGCCTTTACAAGCCATCTTTGTGTAATGCCAAACCTTGTAATTATGACCAGCCGCAGTTTTATAAGAAATGTATCTCATTTTTAATAACCATTATTTCTTTCATAGGTGCCTTGTATTTTTTCGTACCAAAAATATCAATTACAGCACTCGATCCGTTAACTGCAGATGATCCATTCCCATCTACTTTTGTCATAAAAAATGAAAGTGAACTACCAATAAAAAACATAATTTTTACTTTCAACTTGATTGATATTAAATATGAGAATCCAACATTTAAAGTAACAAATAACGAAATAACACCAACAACCATCAAAATTGGTTCGCTTGCACCTAGTGAAATGACTTCCCAAGTTTGCATTAATCCTATTAGTCTCGGGGCCAAAATAATTTTTTCAGATATTGAAGTTATAATTACCTATAAACCTATCCTCTATTTTAGGAATCAGCACAAAAAACAACGTTTCGTAACACAAATTAGAGACGGTAAATTTATTTGGATTCCAAAAGCAATAACAAAAAAATAACTACGCCTTATAACCATCGGCTCCACGCTGACCCGCACCACGCAGGCGAGCTGAAAGCCGTTTCGTGTTATTTATCCCTGCCGTCCTCGTGCATCGCCACGGCGGGCAGGTGAGCCGTGCCGTTAACCATGCTTGTGGCTAAAATGGAAGGCGAAACTTTTTAACACATGAAACCGCTGGCTATTACAATGGGCTGTCCGGTGGGTATCGGCCCGGAAATCATTCTCAAGTTTTTTGCCGGGGCGAACCTTTGCGCTGGTGATACGCCGGCAGTTGTTGTTGGTGATCCCCGGGTTCTGCAGTGGTGCAGCCGTATGCTTTCGATTCCGGCAACGGTTGTCGACTGGCAGCCCGGTGATGAAGTGGCGCCGCATGTTATCCCTGTCCTGCGGCCCGCTGATTTTCCTGATCTTGAGCAGGCCCAACTCATCTGGGGCAGGCCTGATCGACAAACCGGCAGGGCCATGGCGTGTTGTATCAAAGCTGCCGTCCATCTGATCCGGCACCAGATTTTCAGCGGCATGGCGACCTGTCCCATTAGCAAGAAATCCCTGAATGCGGCAGGCTATGCCTTCCCTGGCCACACCGAGATGCTGGCCTCACTTTGCCGCAGCAGTGACTATGCCATGATGATGGCTGGCACAAAGCTGCGAGTCACGCTGGTCACCATCCATACCCCTCTGCATGCCGTGCCCCGATCATTGACCCCTGAAAAAATAGACAAGCTGATTGAGATGACGGCAAAGTCCCTGCAGCAGGATTTTGCCATCGCTATGCCCCGCCTGGCCGTTGCCGCGCTCAATCCCCATGCCGGCGAGGAGGGCATGTTCGGTGACGAGGAAGAGAAACTGATCCGTCCGGCCATCCTGCGCGCCCGGCAGGCAGGTTGGCGGATCAGCGGCCCCTATCCTGCTGATACGGTCTTTTACAAGGCCGTGGCCGGGGATTTTGATGCCGTGGTGTGCATGTATCATGACCAGGGACTGATCCCCTTTAAGTTGCTTCATTTTAAGGATGGTGTAAATGTGACCATCGGTCTTCCCATTGTACGGACATCGGTTGACCACGGCACGGCCTACGATATTGCAGGCCAGGGCAAGGCCGATCCGGCAAGTCTCGCGGCGGCGGTTGCCTTGGCAGGGGAGATCATTGCCAACAGGAGCAGAGGCGCACAATGAACAAAGGTATCGGCCTCTGCGGCAGTCATAGAACCGGTAAAACAACCCTGGCCCGGGAGATTGCCGCGCGTACCGGCATGGACTTTCTGCGGACGACGACAAGCGAGGTGTTTGCCCGCAATGGCTTGGACCCTTCCTCGGCAATGGATTTCCATACCCGCATCTGGATCCAGCATAAGGTGGTGGATGCGGCGGAAGCTGTCTGGCGAAACGCCGCAGGGCCTTTTATCAGCGACCGGACGCCCATTGACATGATGGCCTATACCCTGGCTGATATTCAGGGCGGTACAGTGGTTGATTTTGCCGAACTGGAGAAGTATCTGGACCACTGTTTTACAGTCACAAACAGATTCTTTGCAGAACTTGTGGTGGTTCAGCCTGCCATTCCTCTGGTGCATGAAGAGGGCAAGGCGTCCCTGAACCGGTCCTACATGGAGCACCTGAACGTGCTGGTTAAGGGGCTGTGTTGTGATGAGCGGCTGCGCTGTCCGTTTTCCTTGATCGACAGAAGCATTGTTGATCTGGATGAGCGTGTCGGTGCAGTGCTGAAAATAATTTGATATCAAGGGGAATGAGACAGGTGGGTTGAAAAACGTTCACTTTGGCCGGCGGTTCTGCCCATGTTGACCATTCTGTCATGGCATTTCAGCTATTAATGCTGGAATTCCTTGATGTTGAATGGTAGAATAGCCCTTACATTCAATTTCATAAATAATCTGTTATCTTCATAAAATGCTGAAAAAAATTCTTTCCATACATTCTTCCTGGAAAAGGCACCTTGCTTCCGCCGGGGTGATCGGTCTGTCAATGCTGTTTTTTCTCGGCAACAGCTCATGCTCAGGTGGCAATCAGGCCATGGGTGATACCATGAAAGCAGGTGAACCCAACAATACCGAGACCAGCGAAGAGCCTGCTGATTCAGCCTGCGCCTATTTTTATTTTTTATGGGGCAAATCCGCTGAGGCTGAAGAGAAGTATGAAGAGGCGATGGAGGCTTATGAGAAGGCCCTTGTCTGCGATCCCCAGGCCGTCTATGTGAGCCGGAAACTGGCCGTTCTGCTTGTCAACATGGGCAAAAAGGAGCAGGCCATTGTCCAGCTTGAGCAAATGATTGCTGATGACCCGGCCAATCTCCAGAACAGACTGTTGCTGGGCAATATTTACAGCTCCATAGGACAGAAGGACCAGGCGCGAGCCGTATATGAGGCTATTCTGCAGATTGCACCAGATGATCCCCATACGTTGTTGATGCTTGGCGCCCTTTACGCCAGTGACAGGGATTACCTGCAGGCCCAGAAGATACTGGAAAGACTGGTAACGGTGGACGACAAGTCTTATGCCGGTTACAGCTATCTGGCCAAGTTGTACCGGGAACTCAACTATTACGACAAGGCCATGGAAGCCTATGAAAAGGCGCTGACTTTGAGTTGGTCGCCCATGCTTGCCTATGAGGCCGCTGATCTTTATGAATACCGGCAGAAGTATGACGAGGCCATTGCGATTTATAAGCGACTGCTGGAGGAAGACGAGGCAAATACCAAAATCAGGGGTCGCCTGGCGCGTCTTTATATCGTGCAGGGCAAAATCGATGTGGCGCTGGCAGAGTTGAATGAGCTGAAAAATTACGCATCTGACACCGCGGTTGTCGATCTGGCCATCGGCCGGGTGCTGCTTGACGAAAAACGCTATGCGGAAGCAATCGCTCTCTTTGAGCAGCTGCTCAAAGAGAGCGATTGCTTCCGCATAGCGTTTTTCGTCAAGCAGCACCCGGCCGATGGCCAGATCGACAACCGCGGTGTCAGATGCGTAATTTTTCAGCTCATTCAACTCTGCCAGCGCCACATCGATTTTGCCCTGCACGATATAAAGACGCGCCAGGCGACCCCTGATTTTGGTATTTGCCTCGTCTTCCTCCAGCAGTCGCTTATAAATCGCAATGGCCTCGTCATACTTCTGCCGGTATTCATAAAGATCAGCGGCCTCATAGGCAAGCATGGGCGACCAACTCAAAGTCAGCGCCTTTTCATAGGCTTCCATGGCCTTGTCGTAATAGTTGAGTTCCCGGTACAACTTGGCCAGATAGCTGTAACCGGCATAAGACTTGTCGTCCACCGTTACCAGTCTTTCCAGTATCTTCTGGGCCTGCAGGTAATCCCTGTCACTGGCGTAAAGGGCGCCAAGCATCAACAACGTATGGGGATCATCTGGTGCAATCTGCAGAATAGCCTCATATACGGCTCGCGCCTGGTCCTTCTGTCCTATGGAGCTGTAAATATTGCCCAGCAACAGTCTGTTCTGGAGATTGGCCGGGTCATCAGCAATCATTTGCTCAAGCTGGACAATGGCCTGCTCCTTTTTGCCCATGTTGACAAGCAGAACGGCCAGTTTCCGGCTCACATAGACGGCCTGGGGATCGCAGACAAGGGCCTTCTCATAAGCCTCCATCGCCTCTTCATACTTCTCTTCAGCCTCAGCGGATTTGCCCCATAAAAAATAAAAATAGGCGCAGGCTGAATCAGCAGGCTCTTCGCTGGTCTCGGTATTGTTGGGTTCACCTGCTTTCATGGTATCACCCATGGCCTGATTGCCACCTGAGCATGAGCTGTTGCCGAGAAAAAACAGCATTGACAGACCGATCACCCCGGCGGAAGCAAGGTGCCTTTTCCAGGAAGAATGTATGGAAAGAATTTTTTTCAGCATTTTATGAAGATAACAGATTATTTATGAAATTGAATGTAAGGGCTATTCTACCATTCAACATCAAGGAATTCCAGCATTAATAGCTGAAATGCCATGACAGAATGGTCAACATGGGCAGAACCGCCGGCCAAAGTGAACGTTTTTCAACCCACCTGTCTCATTCCCCTTGATATCAAATTATTTTCAGCACTGCACCGACACGCTCATCCAGATCAACAATGCTTCTGTCGATCAAGGAAAACGGACAGCGCAGCCGCTCATCACAACACAGCCCCTTAACCAGCACGTTCAGGTGCTCCATGTAGGACCGGTTCAGGGACGCCTTGCCCTCTTCATGCACCAGAGGAATGGCAGGCTGAACCACCACAAGTTCTGCAAAGAATCTGTTTGTGACTGTAAAACAGTGGTCCAGATACTTCTCCAGTTCGGCAAAATCAACCACTGTACCGCCCTGAATATCAGCCAGGGTATAGGCCATCATGTCAATGGGCGTCCGGTCGCTGATAAAAGGCCCTGCGGCGTTTCGCCAGACAGCTTCCGCCGCATCCACCACCTTATGCTGGATCCAGATGCGGGTATGGAAATCCATTGCCGAGGAAGGGTCCAAGCCATTGCGGGCAAACACCTCGCTTGTCGTCGTCCGCAGAAAGTCCATGCCGGTACGCGCGGCAATCTCCCGGGCCAGGGTTGTTTTACCGGTTCTATGACTGCCGCAGAGGCCGATACCTTTGTTCATTGTGCGCCTCTGCTCCTGTTGGCAATGATCTCCCCTGCCAAGGCAACCGCCGCCGCGAGACTTGCCGGATCGGCCTTGCCCTGGCCTGCAATATCGTAGGCCGTGCCGTGGTCAACCGATGTCCGTACAATGGGAAGACCGATGGTCACATTTACACCATCCTTAAAATGAAGCAACTTAAAGGGGATCAGTCCCTGGTCATGATACATGCACACCACGGCATCAAAATCCCCGGCCACGGCCTTGTAAAAGACCGTATCAGCAGGATAGGGGCCGCTGATCCGCCAACCTGCCTGCCGGGCGCGCAGGATGGCCGGACGGATCAGTTTCTCTTCCTCGTCACCGAACATGCCCTCCTCGCCGGCATGGGGATTGAGCGCGGCAACGGCCAGGCGGGGCATAGCGATGGCAAAATCCTGCTGCAGGGACTTTGCCGTCATCTCAATCAGCTTGTCTATTTTTTCAGGGGTCAATGATCGGGGCACGGCATGCAGAGGGGTATGGATGGTGACCAGCGTGACTCGCAGCTTTGTGCCAGCCATCATCATGGCATAGTCACTGCTGCGGCAAAGTGAGGCCAGCATCTCGGTGTGGCCAGGGAAGGCATAGCCTGCCGCATTCAGGGATTTCTTGCTAATGGGACAGGTCGCCATGCCGCTGAAAATCTGGTGCCGGATCAGATGGACGGCAGCTTTGATACAACACGCCATGGCCCTGCCGGTTTGTCGATCAGGCCTGCCCCAGATGAGTTGGGCCTGCTCAAGATCAGGAAAATCAGCGGGCCGCAGGACAGGGATAACATGCGGCGCCACTTCATCACCGGGCTGCCAGTCGACAACCGTTGCCGGAATCGAAAGCATACGGCTGCACCACTGCAGAACCCGGGGATCACCAACAACAACTGCCGGCGTATCACCAGCGCAAAGGTTCGCCCCGGCAAAAAACTTGAGAATGATTTCCGGGCCGATACCCACCGGACAGCCCATTGTAATAGCCAGCGGTTTCATGTGTTAAAAAGTTTCGCCTTCCATTTTAGCCACAAGCATGGTTAACGGCACGGCTCACCTGCCCGCCGTGGCGATGCACGAGGACGGCAGGGATAAATAACACGAAACGGCTTTCAGCTCGCCTGCGTGGTGCGGGTCAGCGTGGAGCCGATGGTTATAAGGCGTAGTTATTTTTTTGTTATTGCTTTTGGAATCCAAATAAATTTACCGTCTCTAATTTGTGTTACGAAACGTTGTTTTTTGTGCTGATTCCTAAAATAGAGGATAGGTTTATAGGTAATTATAACTTCAATATCTGAAAAAATTATTTTGGCCCCGAGACTAATAGGATTAATGCAAACTTGGGAAGTCATTTCACTAGGTGCAAGCGAACCAATTTTGATGGTTGTTGGTGTTATTTCGTTATTTGTTACTTTAAATGTTGGATTCTCATATTTAATATCAATCAAGTTGAAAGTAAAAATTATGTTTTTTATTGGTAGTTCACTTTCATTTTTTATGACAAAAGTAGATGGGAATGGATCATCTGCAGTTAACGGATCGAGTGCTGTAATTGATATTTTTGGTACGAAAAAATACAAGGCACCTATGAAAGAAATAATGGTTATTAAAAATGAGATACATTTCTTATAAAACTGCGGCTGGTCATAATTACAAGGTTTGGCATTACACAAAGATGGCTTGTAAAGGCATTGCAAAATTTCTCCGTGTATTTGTTGAATTTCTTGTTTTTGCTTATGTTTTTTATTTGGTTTCTGTTTTTGTTGCCGAGACATTTTTTTATACTAATTAGGTTGATCTAAGAAGCATTATAACCAGTTATTAGATGGACGGATAAACATAGCACAGATTTTTTTTACCCGGTCAAGACGGAAAAATAACCAGCCGTTCATCCTGCGGCAAAAAAAATTCTGCAGTGCTGCCGGACTGCGCAGACATGCATCCCTTTATTTTCAGGAGCTGATGTCAAAAGCGTTCTGCACAATCTCCACTTCAGGTTTTTCTCCCGGGCGCACCGAGACAACATCAAAACGGGCCGGCTGCTCCGTGCCGCCATGGGTGATCAGATATTGCAGAGCAACCTTGGAAATATTCATGCATTTCCTGGCAGTCAGAGCATCAAAGGGTGATCCGAAGCGTTGCTGGGTGCGGGTCTTCACTTCGATAAAAACCAGGGTGGCACCATCTCTGGCAATCAGATCAATTTCACCATGCCTTGTCCGGTAATTAGCCGTGATAATTTTATAGCCGCGCTTTTCCAGATATTTACGGGCAATTTCCTCGCCCTCTTTTCCGATGCTTTGCCTCTGAAGGCTCATGGCGGCCCTTTGCCCATTACTGACCCTGCAGCTCCCGCACCCCGCTGAACGTCTTCCGGTGGATCTCGCAGGGACCGAACTGTATCAGCAGGTTTCTATGCTCTTTTGTTGGGTAACCCTTATGTCTCTTGAAATTATACCGGGGATACATGTCGTGATAACCCAGCATAATCCTGTCCCGGGTAACCTTGGCGATAATGGAGGCGGCAGCGATGGAAGCGCTCTTTGACTCACCTTTGACAAGCGCTTGCTGGTTCACTTTGAGAGGAACGGTAAACTTACCGTCGACGAGAAGAAAATCAGGCATTTCAGGCAAATCAAAAACAGCCCTTTTCATGGCAAGCAGAGAAGCCTGCAGAATATTGATTTCATCAATCTCCGCATGAGTCGCGACCCCGACACCAATGGGAATTCCCATGCCGGTCAGGATCGCAAACAGCCGCTCTCTTTGTTTCTCTGTCAGCTTTTTTGAATCCTGAAAGAGAAAATATCGGCAATCGGCCGGCAGAATAACGGATGCAGCGACAACGGGACCGGCCAGCGGCCCCCGGCCAGCCTCATCCACCCCGGCAACAAGACGGGCGCCTATTCCGGCCAATTCACGTTCATAGGAAAAGGTATCCATTTCAGCAGACAGAGCGGCCGGCAATGAAGCCGTTGCAAAAAAATAACCGTAACATCGCAATTCTGTGAACGGCATAAGGGGCCGTAATGAAATGGTCAGGAATGTAATGTTTATTCCTCTAACGTCCCCTAAATAATGCCCTTCTCCCTGATTCTGGCAGCCTTGCCGCGCAGCTTACGGAGATAGTAAAGTTTGGAACGCCGCACCCGGCCCTGGCTGTTTAACTCAACTTTTTCAATACGAGGAGAATGGACGGGGAATGTCTTTTCCACCCCGACACCGTGGGAAATCTTGCGAACGGTAAAATTCGCTCCCATGGTGCCGCGTTTTCTGCCTATGACAACTCCCTTGAAAATCTGCACCCTCTCTTTCGCGCCCTCGATAATACGAATGTGGACGCTGACGGTATCCCCGGTCCGGAATTTGGGGATATCATAACGCATGTTCTCTTTCTCAATCCGCTCTAACATATTCATAATGCTCACTTCCTGTTTTTTCTGGTGTTAAATCTATAGATGCACTGTTTTTTAATGAATATTTTATTCTTCACGCAGGCCAAGCAGCCGGTCGAGCACGATGGACACAGCCGACCGCACCGAAAGATGCCGGTAATCGCCATCGCCGCTGATCGGCGGCAACATGGTGTCCACTCCCGCCAGAGCCTGCTCGGCAAGCCCCCAAGCCGTGCCGAAAAGGATCAGCACACGCCTGCCGCCAAGTATCTTTTGCCGCATGGCGCCAAAGGAGATGTTTTTGGCATGCTCCCGGGCACTGGTCGCCACGACCAGAGGCTTTTGTCCGTTCACTGCCGCCAGTTCATAAAGGCTCTGCAGATCGTCACAAATCACTATTGAGGCCAGGGCCTCTTTTCTGTCCGTGTTGTAACGGGCTCCGTATCCTTCCTGCCAGTGACTGACGATCTCCCCCACCAGTTTCTGCTGATCCTGGTAAGGGGTGACGATGTAAAAGGTGCCGACCCCGAATGTCCTGCCTGCCCGGGCAATATCGTGGATATCAAGATTGGTTACCGCCGAACCGATGATTTCCTGATTCTTGTTGTAAACAGGATAATGCACCAGGGCTACATCCACATGCACCGGCCATTGTGCCGCAGAGCAATCAACTTTACCTTCTACGCTTCGCACTTTGTTTCAAGCAGCACACCGTGCCTTTTCAGCACCTGCAGTTCCTTTTTGCTGAAGGTCATTGCCGCCAGCAGGTCCGGACGTTTTTCCCGGGTCATTTTAACGCCGGCCGCAAACCGCCACTCGGCTATTTTCGTGTGATCACCGGAAAGCAGGACTTCCGGCGCCTCATATCCCTCAAAATCCCGGGGCCGTGTGTACTGGGGATACTTGATCCCCCCTCTACTGAAGGTATCACATGTAACTGAACCTTCGCAGCCGAGCACACCGGGCAGCAGACGGGCCACGGAATCGATGATGACCATGGCCGCCAGTTCACCGCCTGTGAGTATGTAATCGCCGATGGAAATCTCCTCATCAACGAAATGCTGCCGAATCCGTTCATCCACTCCTTCATAGCGGCCGCAGATCAGAATCAGATTTTTTCTGCGGGAAAATTCGACCGCCACCGCCTGGTTATATTGCCGGCCCTGGGGCGAGAGCAGCACAACATGGCTCTCCTCGTGTCCCAGCTTGGTCTGCCGGATTGCCGCAGCCAGGGGCTCCGGCTTCATGACCATTCCCTCGCCGCCGCCAAAAGGGCGGTCATCGGTCATGGCATGCCTGTCCGTGGCAAAATCACGGATATTGACCAGTTCAACCTCAATTTTGCCGTCCTGCAGAGCCCGGCGGATAATCCCTTCCTTCAGGGGCGATTCCAGCAGATTCGGGAAAATGGTCAGAACATGAAAACGCATCAGTCGTTCATTTCCAGCAGTCCTTCAGGAGGATCCACCGTAATCGTACCGGTCTCTGCATCGATGGCAACAACAAATTCATCAAGCGCCGGTATCAGATACTCCCGGCCACGGTCCGTGACCACAAGTATATCATAGGCCCCGGTGGACATCAATCTGCTCACTGTGCCCAACTGCCGCCCATGGGAAGTAACAACGGCCATACCCTGCAGATCGTGCCAGTAAAACTCATCATCGGCCAGTTCCGGCATCTCCTGCCGTTCAACCAGAACCTTACAGCCTGTCAACAGCAGAGCCTCGTTGCGGGTATCGACACCGTCAAGCTTGATGACGGCAAATTGCCCCTGATTACGGCAGCTACGGAGTACATATGACTCCGTCATGCCATCCTCAGGCGTTTCAACCAGGAGTCTTCCGTATGATTTAAAGTTTTCCGGATTACCTGAATAGGGATAAACTTTCATTTCTCCCTTGACGCCGTGGGGCCTGCCAATTTCACCAACCGGCAACATCTTGCCCCCTGACGGCTCATTTCCTTCCCTGTTCAACGTTTTGCGTCTCCGGGGGGCGGACTATTCAACAATTTCCAATCTGGCTCTCTTGTTCTGCCTTGCTGCCGCAGCACTCAAAAGAGACCTGATAGCCCTGGCCGTTCTCCCCTGCTTGCCGATAACCTTGCCCAGGTCATCCTTTGCTACACGGAGTTCAACCAACACGGCATCTTCCTGAGCTGTTTCATTCACTTCCACCGCTTGCGGCTGATCAACAAGCGATGTAGCAATAAAGCTTACCAGTTCTTTCATATGGATTTTCTGCAAATCAGTCGTAAGACTATGCAGAAGCCGCCATTTTTAAGAGATTTTTTACGGTATCGGTCGGCTGTGCACCCTGGTCCAGCCAGTTCTGCAGCTTATCCTGATGAATGGTGATAGCTGCAGGTTCCTTCATTGGGTCATAGGTTCCGACAACCTCCAGGAACTTCCCATCGCGCTTGGACTCTGAATTTGCAACAACGATACGATAGAAAGGTTTTTTCTTCCTGCCCATTCTGGTGAGTCGAATTCTTACTGCCATACTCTGTTTTCCTCCATGGCCGGCATTGCCGGGGTTATATATTGACTCTGGGAAATTATTATTTTGTTAATATATGATGCTCTCGTAAAAAGTCGAAATTCCTCGTTTTTCGTCATTCCGGCGAAAGCCGGAATCCAGTATTTTCAATGAGTTAAATACTCTCTGGATCCCGGTTTTCACCGGGATGACGA
>Ga0180007_10004108_pt1 | contig 15649 bp, 12 predicted proteins | sample MM_PC_MetaG_FD_121122 | JGI IMG/M metagenome (GOLD analysis project Ga0180007, IMG submission 121122) | Groundwater microbial communities from the Aspo Hard Rock Laboratory (HRL) deep subsurface site, Sweden - MM_PC_MetaG | ecosystem: Environmental > Aquatic > Deep subsurface > Groundwater... | reverse complement strand
CCCTAGAATCGTTTTTTGGTGACTAAAATGGCTAACATATCATTTCTGAAAACTGAATTTTTGGAGCATTGCGAAATTGAAAAAAACTTAAGCCAGTACACGATTAAAATGTACGATTATTGTTTAACGGATTTTTGCAAGTTTGTTAAAAAGCAGTTTAACAAAGATTTAGTTGATATTAGCGAAATAACTTTAGAAATTATAAAAAGTTACCGCATAGATTTGAATCGGCGCATAAGTTCAAAATCTCGCGAGAGTTTTAAAATTTCCACACAAAACGAATTTTTGGTGGCGGTAAGGTCGTTTTTAAAGTTTTTGGTGGTGGAGAAAGATATTAAGACCGTGGCAATTGAAAAACTACATCTTGCTAAACCAGACGCGCGGGTTCCCAAATTTTTTAATGACGAGCAATTGGAGAGGTTTTTAGCGGTCCAAAACATTGAAAGAAAAAGCGGTATTCGGGACCGCGCTATTTTGGAAGTTTTATTTAGCACGGGATTAAGAGTTGGCGAGCTGGTTAAACTTAATGCTACCGATGTAAAAAACGCTTTTGATAGCAAGGAGTTTAATGTTATTGGAAAAGGGCGAAAAGTTAGAACGGTATATTTATCCGACTCAGCGGTTTTGTGGCTTAAGAAATATTTATCTTTAAGAAAAGACGATTACAAGCCGTTGTTTTTAAGATATAGCGGAAAACTTCCGGAATTAAACGACCCTGATGGGGAAAGTTTTAGGCTTACCGTAAGAAGCATTCAGAGGTTGGTAAAAAAATACGCGCTAAAAGCGGGTATTTCAATTGACGCCACTCCCCATACTTTAAGGCATACTTTTGCTACGGATTTGCTAACTAAAGGCGCGGATTTGCGAAGCGTTCAAGAACTTTTGGGTCATTCCAATATCCAAACTACACAGATATACACGCACCTAACTAACCCCCAGCTGAAAGAGGTTTTTGAGAAATTTCATAAGAAGTGAAAAGACAAAACAGGTTCCAAATTTTGACAACAGTGTGTATTTGTTCTATAATAATCCCAGCGGTTGCGAGAGAATGTCCAATCTGGGAAAAAGGAGGGGAAGATGAAAATCGGAAAGTTTCTTAATAGCAGGCGTGAAGGAATTATGAATGTGGGATTTGTGTTGGTTGGGATAGGGGCCATTGTTTGGGGATTTTTCTACAACAGCTGGACTCTTGTCTTTATAGGTATACCCTTGTGCATTCTTTTTGTGGCGGGACCAGTGAGGGAGATCGACAGGTCTCGGGTTTTAAGTGTGTTTTTGGCTATAGCGCTTTTTTCGGGTCTGTTGGGAGCGCTACTTGTTATAGTTCCTTTGGCTATGCGTATTTCTTCTATGAAAGATATTTACGCCGAAGTAGCGCTGGGCATCTATGCTTTGGCTATAATCCTCGCATGGGTTTTGCAAGGAGTGCGGAGATTCTCTTTTGAGTTGAGAAGGGAAAGATAGTTTTATTTGTGTTAGAAAGCCCGTTTGTAAGCTATACGCTTCCGCGGGCTTTTTTTTGTTCCCTCTTAAAATTTTTTACCTATTTTCCTTTAATCGCTTAATTGGGGAAAAACTTTGGCGGTGGATAGCGCAGGGGCCGTAAGTTTCCAATGCCTCCCGGTGCGCTTTGGTGCCGTAACCTTTGTGTTTATTAAACCCATATTGCGGGTAGGTTAAATGCAGTTTGTCCATTATATCGTCCCGATAAACCTTTGCCACAATTGACGCGGCGGCTATTGAAATTGAGACACAGTCTCCTTTCACAATGTTTTGTTGGTTTTTAATGAGGGGAGAAAAATTAAGTTTATTAGGTAACTTAAGTAGATTAAGTAAGGATAAATCAGAAGTAGAAAGTTTTAAGTAATCGGTTAAAATGAAAGTTGGTGTAATGTTTAAGTTTAGGATGGCGGAAAGAAACGCAAGTTTATTGGCTTTTCCTATTCCTATTTTATCCACAATGTCCACTTCCACCACGCCTATTCCAACAGAAACGGCAGTTTCTTTAATTATAATGTCTAGTTCAGCTCTTTTTTTGGGAGAGAGTTTTTTGGAGTCGTTAATGAGAGAAAAAGAAGGGTCAGACCCTTTAAATACAACAGCGGAGGCGACAATTGGGCCTGCCCAGGGTCCCCTGCCCGCCTCGTCTACCCCGGCTATGAGGGTGTGTCCTTGTTTTAGCAAGTTTAATTCAATTTCAAAATTTGGGAAGTTCATAATACAATGCATAAGGGGTTCGACCCCAAAATACCATCGTCATTGCGAGGAGCTTGCGACGAAGCAATCTAAAAGATTGCCGCGCCCTTCGGGCTCGCAATGACGGTTGTGTTCCCCCTTCCTCCAACAAAATTTTCACATTGTAGTAAAAGAAACAACTTTGTCCTTTTCGGAAAGTCGAATTAGTCTAACGCCTCGCGTGTGTCTTTTTAAGGTGGGTACTTCTTTTATCCCTAATCTTATAATCTTTCCTTCCGCGGATGTTATTAATAAATCTAGCGAGGTTTCGTCCACAATATAAGCCCCTACTATGTTTCCTACCTTGTCGTTTGTGTTGTAAGTAAGTATCCCGCTTCCTCCGCGATGTTGAATTTTGTATTCCGAAAGACGGGTTTTTTTGCCGTATCCTTTGTTTGATATAACCAAAAGACACGCTTTGGAATTTTTGTCTTTACTTGATATTACCGCGGAACCTACCAAAATATCGTCCTTTTTTAATCTTATCCCGCATACCCCCGCGGCTACTCTGCCCATAATGCGAACATCGCTTTCCTTAAATCTAATAGACATACCTCGCGAGGTGGTAAGCGTTACTTCATCTTCCCCCGTTGTTTGATGCACCCATTCCAACGAATCCCCCACCGATAGCTTTATCGCTATTATTCCAGTAGAACGGATGTTTTCAAATTCCGCAAGATTAACTCGTTTTACTACCCCCAACTTTGTTATCATAACAAGAGGTGTTGCCGAACCCGCCAGTTTCTCCGATAAAGGCAAAACGGCGGTTACCTTTTCTTGAGATTCCAAATTTAATAAATTTATTATGGCGGTTCCTTTAGAATTTTTTGAAGATTCGGATATCTCCCAAGACCTTATAGAATAAACCCTGCCTTTGTTTGTAAAAAATAGTATTTTGTCGTGAGTATTGGATATTAAAATTTTGTCCAATGTATCATTCTCCCGCAGTTCCGAGCCTTTTACTCCTTTGCCTCCCCTACCCTGCTTTTTGAAGGTTTCTATGTTTAACCTTTTTATGTAACCGGTTTGAGTTAAGGTTATAACCACATCCTCTTTTTTAATCAACTCCCCTTCTTCCGGTTCGTGAATGTCTCCTTTTATTACTTTGGTTTTTCGCCCCTCCGCATATTTTTGTTTTATTTCTAAAAGCTCCTCTTTTATCATATCCATAACTGTTTGAGCGCTTGACAAAATATCTTTGAGGCGCTTAATTTCTTTTATAATATTGGTAAGTTCATCCTCTATTTTTTGCCTTTCCAGCGCGGCTAGTCTTCTTAACTGCATTTCCAAAATGGCAACCGCTTGAATCTCGGTTAGCCCAAATTTTGCCATTAACGCGCCTTTCGCGGTTTCGGCGTCTTTAGAATTACGGATTGTCTTTATTACCTCTTCAATATGGTCAAGCGCTATTTTTAAACCTTGCAGAATATGTTCCCTCTCCCGCGCTTTTTTAAGCAAAAACTCTGTTCTTTTTACTATAACAACTTGCCTATGTTTTATGAATTCTTCAAGCATTGTTTTTAAGTTCATCAACTTTGGTTCGTTGTTTATAAGAGACACCATATTTGAGTTAAAGGCTTTTTGCAGTTCCGTGTGTTTGTATAGAAGATTTAATATTCTTTGAGGTTTGGTGTCTCGCCTTAATCCAATGGCTATCCTTATTCCGGACATATCTGATTCGTCTCTCAACTCGCTTATGCCGTCTACTTTTTTGTCCCTTACAAGGTCCGCAATTTTTGATATTAAATTCGCTTTGTTAACCTGATATGGTATCTCTGTAACGGCAATAATGTACCTCCCACTTTTATCTTCTTCTATAGTAACTTTAGCCCTCGCAATTATCCGCCCTCGCCCTGTGGCGTAGGTTTGAAGAACATCTTTTTGATTGTAAATTATTCCTCCAGTTGGGAAGTCGGGGCCTTTAATAAAATTTAAAAGGTCTTCGGTGGTTGCGGTTGAACTAAACTTATTTAGCTCAATGTTGTTTGCGGTTTCTATAAGATGCAAAATACCGCCTACAATTTCTTCTAAATTGTGAGGCGCTATATTGGTTGCCATTCCCACAGCAATACCCGACGCGCCGTTTAATAGAAGATTTGGGATTTTAGCTGGAAGAAGAATAGGCTCGTTATAATTGCCCGAATAGTTGGGTACAAAAGATACCGTTTCTTTTTCTATATCTTCCACTAACTCGCCCGCTATTTTAGACAACCGCGCTTCGGTGTACCTCATTGCTGCTGGGGGGTCGCCGTCCACCGACCCGAAATTTCCTTGACCGTCTATTAACGGATATCTTAATGTAAAATCTTGCGCCATTCTAGCTAAAGCGTCATACACAGAAATATCTCCATGAGGGTGATATTTTTTTAACACTTCCCCAATTACCGCGGCGCATTTTTGGTAACGGGAAGTCGCGCTCATACCCTGTTCGTGCATAGCGTATATTATTCTTCTTTGAACAGGTTTAAGCCCATCCCTAACATCGGGTAGCGCGCGGGATACTATTACCGACATTGCGTAATCTAAATACGCTCTTTGCATTTCATCCGCGATGGATGTGGGGGTTATTCGGGAGCTATTTTCATTTTTTTCGACCTCCGCTGGTTGAGCCAGAGATATAGTATTTTCCATAAAGAATCAATCTCCTATCTCAAAACTCAAATGTCAAATGTCAAATCCACATGTTAAAGCCTTTAATCTGAAAGATTTAAGATTTAAGATTTGGATTTGAGTTTTGCGTTTTGAGATTTGAGATTTGACATGCTTCTTTTAATTGATAATTGCAAGTTTCCAGCTTGCTAAATCACCGTTCCAACAATTAACAATGCCACAATGTTTATTATCTTTATCATCGGGTTTATGGAGGGACCAGCTGTATCTTTATAGGGGTCCCCCACTGTGTCGCCCGTTACCGCGGCTTGATGCGCAAAACTGCCTTTTCCGCCGTGAGTTCCTGATTCTATGTATTTTTTGGCGTTATCCCACGCGGCTCCTCCCGTGGTCATAGATATTCCAACAAATATTCCGGTAACAATCGCCCCCATAAGCATTCCTCCAACGGCTATAGGACCCAATAATCTCCCCACAATAATAGGAGCTAAAACGGGTATAAGAACCGGGATTATCATTTCTTTAAGCGCCGCTTTTGTTACAATATCCACAGTTTTAGCGTAATCAGGTGTGGCCGTTCCTTCCATTAAACCTTTTATTTCTTTAAACTGTCTTCTCACTTCTTTAACTACGCTTCCCGCCGCTCTGCCCACCGCTTCCATAGAAAAGGAGGCGAATAAATAAGGTAATGCCCCTCCTATAAAAAGACCCGCAATAACTTTAGGATCCGATAAATCAAACTTTATAATTCGCCCTATGTTTTGCAATTTTTCTGTGAAACTCGCAAACAAAACTAAAGCGGCAAGACCTGCCGAGCCTATAGCGTACCCTTTGGTTATAGCTTTTGTGGTGTTCCCTACCGCGTCTAGCGCGTCGGTTACCTCTCTAACTTTGGTAGGGAGATGACTCATTTCGGCAATCCCCCCTGCGTTGTCGGTGATAGGTCCAAAAGCGTCTACGGCGATTATTATTCCCGCAAGAGACAACATACTCATTCCCGCAGTGGCTATCCCATACAATCCGGCAAGCGAATATGAAACTAAAATTGCGCCAACAATAACAATAATCGGCGCAAAAGTGGCTCTCATAGATACCGCAAGACCCGCAATAATGTTTGTGCCATGCCCGCTCTCGCTAGCTTTGGCTATATTTTTAACCGGGTTGAAACTTTTTGAGGTGTAATAGTCGGTTATTATTATCAGCAATGCGGTAACAACAAGCCCAATTATTGAAGTTATGTATATTGCGGTGGTGTCTATTCCTTTTAAAATAAAGGCGGTGGCGGGGTAATACAAAATTGCCGATACAACTCCTGATGCTATTAAACCCTTATACAACGCCTTCATTATGGACTGGTCTTTTCCCAGTCTCACAAAAAATGTTCCAACAATGGAAGATATAATAGATATAGCTCCTAAAACCAAAGGATATATTACCGCAAGTTCCATATTAAGGTTATTTGCTCCCCTAAAATTTCTTAAAGATAATGTTCCGATAATTATTGCGGCTACTACAGTAATGGCGTAAGTTTCAAAAAGGTCGGCCGCCATGCCTGCGCAATCCCCCACATTATCCCCTACATTGTCCGCTATAACCGCTGGGTTTCTGGGGTCGTCTTCGGGAATATTTTTCTCTAACTTACCCACCAAATCCGCTCCAACATCCGCCGCTTTTGTAAATATTCCTCCGCCTACTCGAGCAAACGCGGAAATAAGACTGCCTCCAAATCCAAGCCCCACCAGTCCCGATATGTTTTTGGTTAGAAAGTAAAACACTGTTACGGATAAAAGACCTAAACCGGCGACTAAAAGACCGGTCACAGCCCCTCCTTTAAAGGCTGTTGTGAGAGCTTTACCCAAACCTTGTTTTGCCATTTCCGTAGTTCTAACATTGGTTTTTATCGCGGTACTCATTCCCAAAAATCCAGCAAGAGCGGATGTTATAGCGCCTAACAGAAATCCCAGTGCGGTAAGACAGCCTAACGATAAAAATAAAATAAGAGTTAATATTAAGGCGACGATACCAATAACTTTATATTGCGCTTTAAAATAAGCTTTTGCGCCAAGCTCAATGGCGCTGGCAACTTCGCGCATTTTTGGCGTGCCTGTGGGGAGTTTTAAAATTTGTTTATAAAGAACAAAACTATAGCTTATGGCTATTAGCGCGGGGATGGATATTAAGATGGGAAGTATTATTTTTATTGTGTCCATTGTTGTGTGATTTCAAATCTCAAATCTGAATTTATTAGATTTAAGGTTTTGAGATGTGGATTTGACATTTGAGCTTTGACATTTAATTATATGTCCAACTCCGCTTGTTTGGCGTGAGTTTGTATAAATCTTTTTCTCGGTTCAACCTCTTCTCCCATTAAAGTCTCAAATGCTTCGTCCGCTTTTTGAACATCTTCTATTAATATTTTTTTTAATGTTCTCGTTTCTGGGTTCATTGTGGTTTCCCACAATTCATCTGGATTCATTTCTCCTAGTCCTTTGAACCTTTGTATAATAACATTTTTATAATTAGAATTCTTTAAGAAGGTTTCTTTCTCTTTTTCGTCTAAAAGATATTTTCGTTCCTTGTTCCACGAAGCTTTATAAAGCGGAGGCACTGCCACATACACATAACCTTTTTCTATAAGCGTTTTTAGATGCCGAAAAAAGAATGTTAAATACAGAGTAATTATATGCGAGCCGTCAACATCAGCATCCGCCATAATAATAATTTTGTGATATCTTATCTTTTCTATATTAAACTGATCCGAAATACCTCCGCCCAACGCTACGATTAAAGTTTTAAGTTTGTCGGATTTAATAATTTTATCAAGTCTGGCCCGTTCGGTATTTAACACCTTTCCAAATAAAGGCAAAATAGCTTGAGTTTCGCGGTTTCTCCCTTGTTTTGCGGGGCCTCCCGCGCTGTCCCCCTCTACTATAAAAATCTCCGCTTTTGCGGGGTTTTTTTCTCGACAATCGGCTAATTTCCCGGGAAGGGTGGAACCTTCTAACGCTCCTTTTCTAACTACGGCGTCTCTTGCCGCCCGCGCCGCCATTCGGGCTTTTGCGGCAAGAAAAATTTTGGATAAAATTTGTTCCGCGTCTTTGGGGTTTTCTTCTAAGAAAAAGTCCAATGTTTCTTTAACCACTGTTTCTACCGCAATTCTAGCTTCGGCGTTTCCTAGTTTTCCTTTAGTTTGACCCTCAAATTGCAGTTTTTGCGAATCTAGTTTTACCGATATAATTGCGGTTAAACCTTCTTTTAGGTCGTCGCCGGTAAGTGTTATGTTTTCATTTTTGGTTAGATTGTGTTTTTTAATGTAGTCGTTTACAGTTCTTGTAAGAGCGGACCTAAACCCGGTTAAATGCGCTCCGCCCTCGGGGTTTTTGATGGTGTTTGCAAAACAAAGCACCAACTCTGAAAACGAGTCGTTATATTGCACGGCGCATTCAACATCCACATCCTCATATTTTTTATGAGTGTAAAAAATTGTATTATTTAAGACCTTTTTGTGGCGGTTTAATTCTCTTACAAAAGATTTTATTCCCCCTTCAAAATAGAATACGCTTTTTGTGTTGTCGTTTTCATTTTCTATATTAAATTGCAGTTTAGCTGTTAAATAGGCGTATTCTCTAAACTGTTCGGTTAAAATTTTGGGATTGATTTTATAGTTTCCAAAAAATTGGGAGCTTGGTTTAAAAGATACGAGTGTTCCGCTTTTATCGTCCTTGAGGTTTTTAAGACCTATCAGCGGAAGCGCGTATTCTGTTTTTATGTCCTTTTCGCTTTTGTATTTGCAAACTTTGTATTGGGGGGTTCCTAAGTGATACTCCTGTACAAAAACGCTACCGTTTCTTTTTACCATAACGCACATCCAGTCCGACAAAGCGTTTACCACCGACGACCCAACCCCGTGCAGACCGCCGGCTACTTTGTATCCTCCGCCTCCAAATTTTCCTCCCGCGTGGAGTTTGGTCATAACTAGTTCTAAAGCGGATATGCCATAGCCTTGTTTTATGTCGGTGGGGATGCCTCTTCCGTTATCTACCACAGTCACAAAATCGTCTTTATGAAATATAATATCCACTTTGGTGGCGTATTCCGCCATAGCCTCGTCCACTGCGTTATTAACGATTTCGGTAACCAGATGATGCAAACCTGTTTGGTCGGTGGAACCTATGTACATACCGGGTCTTTTCTTTACAGGTTCAAGTCCTTCCAAGACTTGTATTTGTTCGGCGTTATATTGGTTTGTGGGGTTTTTTTCTTCCATTATGAAAGCATTTTATCAAACCGCAATTTTTATCTCAAGGGGAGAAAACAAAAAAAGCAGGTTCTGCGCAACCCCCATACCCACACCGGGTGTGCAATTTTTGTTATACCGGCGGAGTCTTAACGGTTTTCGGAGATAACTGTTAGTTTTCTTTTACTGTCAATCAGTAAATTATATTTTTTCTCAAACACATCTTTTCTGCCCAATAATAGAGGCATAGAATCTTCTTTTGTTCCCACAGCGCTACAATGAATAGATATCTCATTAGCTCCTATTTTTAAAGGTATTTGAAATTCCCATGTTTTTACGGAAATGCCCCCAACACCCAAAGTGGTATTAGCGGAGAGTTGCGCTTTTTTAAGACCCAAAACTGGGAGCAAATGTGAGGGAACAGTGGTAATATCCGCTCCGGTATCTACCAAAAACTCAAATTTTCTCCATCCATTAATTGTTTTTAATTCTGCAACTATGATAGGATAAAACAGTCTTCCCAAACCTTGGATGTTTGCGTATTCAAAGGGAAATTCTAAAGACATATTTTGCATTGCTTTTGGGTATCCAGGAAATAGTTACATCTGTTCTCTCCCCCGCTTTTTTGAAAAGAAGATCCAGCCTTTTGGCATGGGCAACAATCCGCCCGGTTTTTCTGTTTTTAGCTACATATCCCGAGCCGTATTTTTTAGTAAGTTTGGAAATGTCCATAGGTTTCATAGTAATTATATTGTATCGTACTTATCTATTTTTCGCAAACCCCACACCGGGTGTGCAATTTTTGTTGACATCCCAACTTAATTGGCGAGATGGGATATTGTCGCTACAAGCGCAAAACAAATTCATACAGCTGTACAAATTTGTTAGGGGTGTAAAAGAAATAGTTCTAAAGCTAGGCGGGGGGAGGCGTTCGTCTGTTGTATGGTTTCTCTCAACTTGCTGGAAAACTCTACCCACTCTATTATTCTTATTGTGTCCATTTCTAGTTTTTCCAAAGACTCTCTGTTTTGCTTATTGATGATATTTGGATTTTTATCCGTATTTATAAGCATTTTGTCCCGCAAAACGGAAACCCATATATCTAATAAACTAATGGCATAATCCCGATTAGCAATTTTTTGTTTGTTGCTTTCTACAAAATCCAACCCCTCTCCCCTACCCTTTTCTAAAACTCTCATGAATAATTTAACCTGCTCGTTATGTTCCGGAGTATTTTCATCCACAGTATTCTTATTTCCTAAATTTATTTTTTGACAACGGGATATTATTGTAGGCAGTAAACTTTCTTCGTTTCTCGTTTCAAGAATTATTTTGCAGTTTGCGGGGGGCTCTTCCAGAGTTTTTAATAAGGCGTTTTGGGCTTGAACGGTAAGGTTTTCGGCCGAATAAATTAGAACTTGTTTTCCTGTAAGTTTTAGAGGTTTTGTCCGCAAAAACTTTTCTATCTCGCGAACATCGTTAATTCCAATGCTTTTTCCGGGTTGCGGTTTTATTATCTTAATATCAGGGTGATTGGCGAAGTTGGGAATTGCCGAAATATGGTCAATTTTTTGCTCGCGGTCCTTTTTATTTCCGCCGAAAATTAGTATTGAGTGCATAATCTTATTATAAGGGTAAAAAGTCAAAAGGCAAAACTTTACAAAGGAGTCTCCTTTTTCAAAGGAAACTCCTTTAAAACCACATAAAATCTTGGATTTTGGATAAAGGGGTTGACTTTAGCTTCCTATAATCTAAAATAGATTGTAGTATAGGTTTTTATCTGCCCGAATGAAACTACAAAAGCAAAAATATCTTGAGGACATACTTTACGATAAAAAGCTTCTTACCGAAGACCAAGTTTCGGCTATAAAACTAGAAAGCTTAAACACCGGCAAAAACTCTGAAGAAATTATTAACGAGAGAAAATATGTTACTAGCAAAGACCTAGCCCAAGCTAAAGGTATTCTTTACGATGTCCCCTTTTATGATTTAAAGGAGCAGGCAATAAGACCTGAAATTTTGGAACTTGTGCCAGAAAATACGGCAAAGACCTATCGTCTTATCCCCTTTGATAAAAAAAATAATTTTCTCTATTTAGCAATGGCGGACCCTTTGGACCTTCAAATTGTTGAATTTATAGAGCGAAAGGCGAAACTTTCAGTTAAAACCTTTATTGCGGACTCTGCCGCTATTTTAAAAGTTACAGAAGAACAATATGGAAAAAGCATTGGCGAAGATGTTTTTGAGGCTTTGGAGGAATTTGCGGGTACCCAAAAAATAGAAGAATCCATCTCCGATATTAAAAAAGCTGGAGAGGTTATTAGAGACGCCCCGGTTGCTCGCGTGGTTAACACTATTTTGGAATACGCTGTTAAAGCCCGCGCTTCGGATGTCCACATTGAACCGCAAGAAGAGAAAACGCGAGTGCGGTACCGAATTGATGGAGTTTTGCAAGAGAGATTGTCTTTGCCTAAAAAGGTTACCGAATCTGTTATGGCGCGTATAAAAATTTTGGCGGGCTTAAAAATTGATGAAAAAAGAAAACCTCAAGACGGCCGCTTTAAAGTTGAAATAGGAGACACCACTACCGATTTGAGGGTCTCGTCTCTGCCTACCGTTTTTGGAGAAAAGATTGTTATAAGACTGCTAAAAGAGCAGGGTCAGGTTTTAACTTTTAAAGATTTGGGTTTACGGGGTATAGCGCTTAAACATTTTGAGGAAGTTTTATTGCGTCCCAACGGCATTATTTTGGTTACGGGTCCAACCGGTAGTGGTAAGACGGTTACTTTAGCAACCGCTCTTAGCAAACTAAATACCGTTAGGGTTAACATCATCACCTTGGAGGACCCGGTTGAAATTAGAGTTCATGGTGTTAACCAAGTGCAAATAAATACTGCGGCGGGGCTTTCGTTTGCTTCGGGTCTGCGTTCTATTCTAAGGCAGGACCCAAACATTATAATGGTTGGGGAAATAAGAGACAGCGAAACGGCAAGTCTTGCTATAAATGCGGCTTTAACAGGGCATTTGGTTTTATCCACTTTGCATACTAATTCCGCGGCTGGAGCAATACCACGGCTTATTGATATGGGCGCTGAAAACTTTTTGTTGGCGTCCACTCTTAATTTGGTGCTTGCCCAAAGATTGGTAAGAAAAATATGCTCTTTTTGCAAAGAAAAATATGAGGCGCCTAAAGAAGTGGCGGAAGATATAAAAAAAGGACTGGGCGCTTTGTTTAGCGCAGAATCAGCGGATAAAGCGGATGTAAAAACGGATAAAACGGGGAAAGTGTATTTGTACCGCGGAAAAGGTTGCGATAAATGCAGTCAACAAGGGTATTTGGGGAGAGTTGGAATTTTTGAGGTTATGACGGTAAGTTCCAAAATCGCAAAACTAATTCTGGAGAGAAGACCTGAAAGCGATATTGAAAAGGACGCGGTAGGTGAGGGTATGGTTACGCTTTTGCAGGATGGGTATCTTAAAACATTGGAAGGCATTACAACTATAGAGGAAGTGTTAAGGGTGGCGAAGGAATAAAAGTCATTCCAGCGAAAGCTGGAATCTAGAAAAGGACTATTTGGATTCCGAATCAAGTTCGGAATGACAAGAGAGATCAGGTTGAAAAATAAATTATGGAAATAAAAAACTTATTGGAAAAAACAATAAATAGCGGAGCGTCTGATTTGCATTTAACTATCGGCGCTTCCCCTACCCTGCGGATAAATGGGGTTTTGTCCCCTATTCCCGGTATGAATTTATTGGGTCCGGATGATTTGGAAAATTTGGTTTTTGGACTTTTAAATAAAGAACAGAAAGAACTTTTTTTGGTGAACAAAGAACTTGACTTTTCTTTTTCTCTCGGTCAAAAGGCGCGATTTAGAGTTAACGCGTATTTTCAAAAAGGATACCCTACGGTAGCGCTAAGAAATATCCCGTTTAAAATTCCTAATCTTGACGATATTAATCTTCCCAAAGTGTTGTACGAATTTTGCAAACTGCCACAAGGTTTTGTTCTTATTACGGGAGCCGCCGGTCAAGGAAAGTCCACAACCATAGCTTCAATGCTGAATTATATAAATGAGAATAGGAACGCGCATATAATAACTATTGAGGACCCTATTGAATATGTTTTCCCCCACAAAAAAAGTTTGGTGGAGCAAAGAGAAATGCATGTGGACACTCATTCTTGGGAAGTGGCTTTGCGTTCGGTTTTAAGAGAAGACCCCGATGTTGTCCTTATTGGCGAGATGCGCGACTATGAAACTATTTCTTCCGCTCTTACCATTGCGGAAACGGGGCATTTGGTTTTTGCAACTTTGCATACAAATTCGGCGGCTCAAAGTATAGATAGGATTATTGATGTGTTTCCCGAGTATCAGCAACAGCAAGTTAGAGTACAGCTTGCCAACGCTTTGGAAGCGGTGGTGTGTCAACGGCTTGTTAACACTTTGGATGGAAAAAGGATTCCCGCGGTGGAAATACTCTTATCCACCAACGCGGTTAGGAATGTAATAAGAGAGGGTAAGGGACACCAAATTGACAATATAATAGCCACCAGTTTGGATTTGGGTATGGTTAGTTTGGAACATTCGCTTGCCAAACTTGTTAACACCGGCAAAATTTCTCTTGAAGAAGCAAAATCAAAAACTTTAAAACCGGATGTTTTAGTTAGGTTGATTAAAGGTTAAGATGCTTTACAGCTATGTAGCAAAAAACGAAAAAGGGACTACTATTTCGGGAAATGTGGAGTCTCTAAACGAAAAGACAGCGGTGTCGCTTCTAAAAGAAAGAGGTCTTTCGGTTATTTCACTTACCAAAAGTGAAAAGAATAAAGGGTTAGATAAATTTTTAAGCTCCTTAAAAAAACCATCTCTTAACGATAAAGTTAATTTTACGCATCAGGTGGCTACGATGGTTTCTTCGGGTTTAACTTTGCCGCAATCTCTGGATTTGTTTAACGCGCAATTAAAAGCGGGTCCTTTTAAGGATGTTGTAAATGAGGTTGCTAAAGATGTTGAGGTGGGAGTTTCTTTTTCGGACGCTTTGTCTAAATTTTCAGATGTTTTTCCGCCCACTTACATAAGTTTGGTTAAAGCCGGCGAAGCTTCGGGTAATTTGGATGTGGTTTTAACGCGACTTGCCGATACTTTGGAAAAGCAAAGGGATTTTAAAGCGAAGGTTAAGGGCGCTTTAATTTATCCCGCTATTATTTCTATCGCTATGATAGGAGTTTTTATTCTTATTGTGGTTTTTGTTATCCCAAAGCTTACTTCTATGTATTCAAGCCTTAATGTGGAACTTCCCCTGCCTACCAAAATTATGATAGGGCTTTCGGATTTTTTTATCACTAAATGGTACTTGATTATTCTTATTGCAATTCTCGCCGTTTTAGGTTTTAATTATTATAAGAAATCTAAAACTGGAAAATACCAGTTAGCTAAAATGAGTTTTCGTCTGCCCTTGTTTGGAAAAATAAATAAAGAGAAAGAGCTTACCGAGTTCACCCGAACTTTAAGCCTTTTAGTGAGCGCGGGTGTTCCCATTGTTGAGTCTTTGTACATATCCTCAAAAGCCGTAGGCAATGTTTTATATATTGATTCCATAAGAAATTCCGCTGAAAAAGTTGAAAAGGGCGGACCTCTTTCTGAAAGTATTGCGGCGGACCCCAATTTTCCTCCTATTGTTTCTCAAATGATTAATGTTGGGCAAGAAACCGGCAAGATGGATGAGGTTTTAGGAAAACTTTCATTGTATTTTGAAAATGAAGTTGACCGAAAATTAAAAAATTTGTCGGTGGCTTTGGAACCTGTAATTATGATAGTTCTGGGATTGATGGTGGGGGTTTTGATTTTATCAATAATAACGCCGATTTATAAATTAACTAGTTCGTTTTAACCCGCCTACGGCGGGTTTAACAAACAGTAACTCATTATCATTTGTAACTGTTTGTAAAAGGAGGTGAAAGGAATGCAATTTAATAAAAAAGGTTTTACGCTTATAGAGCTTTTGATTGTTATTGTTATCTTGGGTATTTTAGCAACAGCGATACTTTCGGCAATTAACCCAATAGAACAGATTAGAAAAGCCAACGACGCTGGCAAAAAAAGCGATGCGGCAGAGCTTTTGAACGCTTATGAGAGGTACTATACTACTTTCCAAGCGTATCCGTGGGCGGCGGCCGCTCCTAACCATGTTTTGGCTAATGCCGCGGGAGCGTTTATATCCGAATTAGTCTTAAAGAATGAGGTTAAGCCGGAGTTTGCGCGAAGAACTAATTTGGGGCTTTTGTATGTAACTCAAGACGCTACAAGTTTGGTGCATACCTGCTTTGTTCCTGAATCGGCAACATCTAAAGCGGTTGCTACATTTACATCGGCTTGCGATGGAACTTTGGGAACTAAGGGCGTAGCCGGAAACTGTATTTGTTTGCCGGAATGATGTCCTTGGACAGTAACTTACTTCGTTCGTTAGATGAGTTATCCGCCTACGGCGGATCTAACAAACAGTAACTTACTTCGTTCGTTAGATGAGTTATCCGCCTACGGCGGATCTAACAAACAGTAACTTACT
>Ga0180007_10004107_pt1 | contig 15654 bp, 9 predicted proteins | sample MM_PC_MetaG_FD_121122 | JGI IMG/M metagenome (GOLD analysis project Ga0180007, IMG submission 121122) | Groundwater microbial communities from the Aspo Hard Rock Laboratory (HRL) deep subsurface site, Sweden - MM_PC_MetaG | ecosystem: Environmental > Aquatic > Deep subsurface > Groundwater... | reverse complement strand
CGGTGTAACTCATCGATGGTCTGTATGATATTCTGCGGAATATTTGCCTCTTCGGCCTTGACACGGTAGATGTCCGGGTGGGTTGTGCTCTGGTAAGTTGTGCCTGATTCCCACAGGTCCTCGCTCAGTTTTTCACCCGGGCGGATTCCGGTGAAGGCAATCTCGATGTCTTTCCCGGGTTCCAGCCCGGAAAGGCGGATCAGGTCCTCGGCCAGGTCCACGATGCGCACCTGTTCACCCATATTGAGCATGAACACCTCGCCACCCTGGCCCATTGCGGATGTCTGCAAAACCAAGTAGACTGCCTCGGGAATGGTCATGAAGTAGCGTTTCATCTCCGGGTGGGTAATTGTCACTGGTCCGCCACGGGCTATCTGCCGGTTAAAGAGCGGGACAACACTTCCTCGACTGCCGAGCACATTTCCGAAACGGACTACTGAGTATGCCCTTCCTGTCCGGTTGGCTGCATCCAGGACGATCATCTCTGCCAGCCGTTTTGTCGCGCCCATCACGTTTGCCGGGCGGACAGCCTTGTCGGTTGAGATCAGTACCAGGCGATCAACATTTGTCGCCGTGGCCATCTGAACGACGTTGCGAGTCCCGATGACATTATTGGTGATCGCCTCCTCGACATTGCTTTCCATTAGAGGAACATGTTTGTGGGCTGCGGCGTGGAAGACCACCTGGGGCCGATAATTCTCAAATATAGCTTGCATGCGAATGGGATCGCGAATGTCGGCGATGACCGGCCGGATGCCGATATTTGGGAAGTCTTCCTGCAATTCAAGCAGGGCTTCAAAGATACTGTTTTCACCATGGCCGAGCATCACCAACTGGTCTGGTCCCCAGCGGGCGATCTGGCGGCAGATTTCCGTGCCGATCGAGCCGCCCGCTCCGGTCACCAGGACACGCTTTCCGATCAATGTGGATCCGATCAGTTGGTCTTGGATATGGGCTGGTTCCCGCCGTAGAAGGTCGGTGATATCCACGCCTCTCAACCGGCTTACGCTGACCTTACCGCCAATGAGTTCGTACAGCCCCGGCATGGTGCGGAATGGGACACCCTTGAGCCGGCAGATATCTGTCACCAGGCGGACGATGCGCCCTCCCGCACTCGGGATGGCGATGATGACTTCATCCACCGGGCGGGTATCCAATACTCTGCGCAAATCGCTGAGCTTGCCGACTACTGGCACGCCGTGGATTTGGTGACGTTGTTTTGCCACGTCATCGTCCAGGTAGCCAACCGGTCTAAGGCCAAGCTGGGGGTTCTTCTGCATTTCCCGGACCACGAGGGCGCCGGCGTCACCAGCCCCGATCACCAGTGCCCGGCTGACAGTTCCGCTGCGACGTTTATCGATCGCTGCCCGTCCCTCAGCGATAAGCCGCAGGACGAGCCTGAAGCCGCCGACGCCAATGATTGAAAGCAGCCAATCGATCAACAGCACCGAGCGAGGCAGGCCGGGCAGGATCAAACGCATGGCAAAGAGAGTCAGCATCACAGTCGAGACTGCGACTGATGCCACAGTCACTGAGGCGCTGATCAGTTTCAGTTCATTTGTGCTGGCGTATACCCAGAGCCGGCGGTATAGGCCGAAGAAATAGTACACGATCGGTTTGATCAACAAACTGACCGCGATCATCCAATAGGCTGCAGGCAGATAAAAGTAGAATATCATCCCTTCCAGGCGCAGGGCAAAGGAGCCCAACACCGCCGCAATGGTCAGCAACAGGTCAACCAGGAAAACATATCGGTTGCGGATCTGTAAGCGTTGTTTATGATGGTTCATTTCTCATCCATTGTAATGTTTCCAGGAGGCCATCTGCAAGTGTACTGGCGGCTCGGAACCCCAATCGGGATGCGGCGCGTTCAGGATTACCTGCGGAGCGGTAGATATCCCCATGGCGGGGAGGCTCGAAGCAGACTTCGATCGCAGTTGGCGAGAGGCCGCTGATCGTCTCGAGCAAGTCGAGCAGTGAGGACTCTATCCCGGTGCAGACATTGAATACCTCTCCGGCAATGTCCGCCTCGGCAGCCTGGAGATTTGCACGAACAACATCCTTTACATAAATGAAGTCGCGTGATTGTCGGCCGTCACCGTAAATGGTGACCGGCTGGTTGGACAGCATCTGGTTGATGAAGATCGGGATCGCAGCAGCATAATCAGAATCGGGGCGCTGGCGTGGGCCGAAGACATTAAAATAACGTAAAGCCACAACCGGTAGCGAATATGAACTGGAGTATAAAATGGCGATGAGTTCGTTGACCTGTTTCGAAACTGCATACGGTGAAACCGGAGCTAACGGTTCGTTCTCTGAGATGGGTACATTTTCACAATTACCATAAACTGCGGTGCTCGAAGCCAAGACAACCTTGCGGACCCCGGACTTGCGTGCCGCTTCGAGGAGCATGACCGTCCCCTGCACATTGACAGCAAAGCAGGTCTCAGGTTCAAGCATGGATTGGGGGACAGAAATGAACGCAGCTTGGTGGAAGATCAGATCAATGTCCCGGACTGCGCGATTTATGGCCAGGGGGTCACGCAGGTCCCCTTCGATGACTTGGATGCGTTCTCCGTAACCGGAGAGATTTTCACGGCGGCCGGTGGAATAATTGTCCAAGACGCGCACGGAATCCCCCCGGGCCAGTAATGCTTCGACAATGTGGGAGCCAATAAAGCCGGCTCCGCCAGTTACGAGGACACGTTCCAATGTTTACCTACCCCGGAATCCGATCACCTGGCCGATTGTGCGCAGCAGGATGGCGATATCTAAGAGCAAGGAACGATGTTTGATGTAGTACAGGTCATATTCGAGTTTGATTGCCATCTCTTCGACTGTTGCATAATAACTATAGTTCACCTGTGCCCATCCGGTAATTCCCGGTTTGACCAGCAGGCGCGCTCGGTAGAATGGAACCTGCTGCTGGAATTCGGCGATCCATTCTGGGCGTTCGGCCCTTGGACCGACCAGGCTCATCTCTCCCCGGAGGACATTGAGAAATTGAGGCAATTCGTCAATGTGCGTACGGCGGAGCATATTCCCAACCCGGGTGATGCGGCCATCTTTCTGCTGGGTTAATTGAACTTTACCATCCTTCTCAGCGTCCTGTCGCATGGTGCGGAATTTATTGATGTGGTAGGGCTTGCCGCCTCTTCCTAAACGTATCTGCCGGTAATTGATTGGGAAACCGCTGTCAAACATGATCAGGACTGCGATGGTGGGGTAAATTATCATGCAGATGAGTAACCCGAGGATGGCCCCAAAGATATCGAGCAAGCGCTTGGCCAGCTCGTAGAACCTGTTTGCCCGTGCCTGGTCTGCAAAGGAACGCAATAACCACTCAGACTCAAGGTGGTGGATGGGGACGCGGCGGAATAGTTCTTCATACAGCGTTGGCATCGGAGTGACTTCGATGCCGCGTTCCTGGGCGTCGAGGATTGTTTGGAATGTAGTACCGCGCATCTCACCCGTGATGGCAATCACCAAGTCAGAGATCGATTCGTTTTCGATCACTTCGAATAGCTTATCGCTCCCGGCCAGTACCGGCAACCCCTCGAAATCCTTGCCAATTTTCTTCGGGTCATCGTCAATGAAGCCGACAATTTTAAATGGAAGTGGCCACATGTTTCTGTAGGCTTCCACGAGTGTCAACCCAGCTTTACCAGCGCCAATGATCACTATCCGGCGCATAAAGGCAGGCGCGGTGAATATCCAGATATAGGATAACCGCCAGGCCAAGGTAAGCGTGGCTGCGAAAAATAGGAAAAAGCCCACTCCCACTCGGGTCAAGGCTCTCTCCGAGAGCAGGTATACAACTGCATAGAAGAGCAATCCCGCCATCGCTGCGATGGCGATGCTGCGCGATGTGGTTCTCCAGTTGCTAGCCCGGTGTGCTTCGTAGCTATCAACCAACAACAAGATCCATGCTATCGGCAGGAGAAAATACCACCCATCGACCCTATCGCGGATGAATGAGACCGAGAAATCGAGCCACTGGTCGCGCAGGCTCCAGGCAAAGATGGCCGCTGCCAATCCCAAGTATGCGACAAGAAAGTCACCGATAACCAGGATTGACTGCTGCTCACGAGGATGGACACGCCAACCCGAACGGGGGTTTTTCAACTCGGGCGCCATCATCCATGGTCCCTTTGTTCTTTGTGCATTATCATATTCCTAATGATACTCCATAAAAAACCCGCGCCCCAAGAGAGGTGCATGGTTGCGATTGCAAGCGGTATCCCTGCGAGAAGGCTTGGTTGCCTCCGTCTCCAGGCTCGTTCCAGACTAGCCACCCCCAATATACTAAAATATGCAATGATTTCAACTACGATAAAATATCGAAATACCGGCAGGAAGAATGCCAGGATTACACCAAGCAGAAGGCTGAGGACAAAAACCGGCGGAAGACCCTGACGCCAGCGGAGTGTTTCGGGGTAGCGTTTCAGCATTTGCCATTTCCAATAACCATAACGCCAATATTGTTTTGCAAGCGAACCCAGACTGGCGCGGGTGTAGTAAACCGAGCTGATCGCGGGGTCTAGCCAGATCCGACCGCCAGACTTGCGGATGCGGGTGTTGAACTCATAATCTTCGTTCGCGAGCAGGGTCTCGTCAAAGAAACCAATCTGGGCGAGCAGATCCCTTTTGAAGGCTCCAAATGGGACCGTATCTACATAGGAACTCTTTGTGGCATAGCGGTAGAGCGCATCGCCAACACCAAGCGGATGCCCGGCTGCCTCGGCGATCGATCGGGCAATCCAGTGTTCATTGATGGCGCGGATTTCCCATACGCCGCCAACGTTTTCACCGAGTCCTGCTTGTAGACTGGCCACACACTTTTCGACATAATCCGGGTACGGCCATGAATGAGCATCCAGGCGAACGATGATTTCTCCGCGAGCAGTTTCAATCGCACGGTTCAGCGCCGCAGGGATGATCCGATCTGGATTGTCAATGAGGACGATTACCAGATCCGGGTGTTGTGCTGAGAATGAGGCGACCAGGGGCCGGGTATTGTCGGTAGACATCCCATCCGCGATGATCACCTCCATCGCGGATCGTTGATAAGTCTGGCCATCGAGTGCGGATAGAAGGCCAAGGATTGTGGCCTGTTCGTTGAAACAGGGAACAATAATTGAAACAAATAGCGCCATATAAAAGTTTATATCTCCAGAGTCGCTTTCCGCTTACTTTTTTGAGGCTGTCAGAGTGGTATCGGTGGAGAGGATGATCGGGAGCCGGATGGTAAACACGCTACCCTGTCCAGGTTCGCTGCGGGCGCTAATTGTACCACCGTGGGCAGTGACGATTTCTTTGACAATTGCCAAGCCCAGCCCGGAGCCATGCTTTTCCCCTCCTGGTCGCGCCGGATCAACCTGGTAAAAGCGGTCAAATATCCGGGCTACTGCTTCTGTGGGTATCCCGGCCCCAGTATCGGAGACGGTTATCTGCAGATAAGAGTCGGATTTCTCTGCTTGCAGAGTGATCCTTCCACCTGCCGGAGTGAATTTGAGCGCATTATCGACAAGATTGGTAAAAACCTGCGCCAAACGGTCGCCATCCCCGGTGATTACTGGAAGATGATTGGCTTCAATCTGGATAACGACCCCCGCAGAGCGGGCCTGCAAAGAAAATCGCTCAGCCATTGCTCTGAGCAGGGCAGCTAGGTCGACTGGAGCCCGTTGCAGCTCAAGGGTCCCGGCATCGAGGCGGGCCAGGTCAAGGAGGTCGAGGACCAGCTTGTGCATACGACCGGACTCATTGAAAATAATCGTCGCTGCCTGTTGTCGTTCTTCAATTGTCTCAGCAGTGCCATCCAGGATTGCTTGGGCAAACCCCTGGATCGAGGTGAGTGGTGTTTTCAACTCGTGGGAGACATTGGCGACAAAATCACGCTGGGATTTTTGACTGGTGGACACCCGGGTTGACATCTCGTTAAAGGCTTTGGTCAAAGCCTGAACTTCTCTTGGTCCGCTTGCAGATAACTTGAGGGAGGATGCCGCGGGCATCTGACGAGATGCCCGGATAATTTGCTGGAGGGGGTTGCTGATCCAATGCGCAAGCCAGAAAGCCACAAAGAGCGATAGTACAAGAGCAATCAAGCCTGCCTGGATGAAGGGTCCAAACAACTCATCGCGGAAGAGAGATAATATCCGGACCTGTGGCCTGGGGGCTGCAGTAATCAAGGTCAGGTTGTTCCTTAACCGTGCGACTGAATATAACCAGTAGCCCCCGTTTTCGTCGCGCAATATATTCGAATCAACCAGGAGTTGAAACCTGCGTAAGCCTTCGACGGCTGGAGTAGTTCCCTGGCGAGAATCGGCGATGAGTTGACGGTTCTGGTCGAACACAAGCAGGCGAACGTCATATTCTTGGTCGTACCGCTTTAGCAGGTTGGTGATCTCTGCCGGTGGAAGGTTGCCCAGGTCTGAGTGGTTGTTCACAACCAGAGTTTGGACATTGCTCAGATTGGTCAGTACCTGCCGGTAAAAGATCGGTGTCCGGATTAGAGTTATAGCCAAAATGATAGCAGTGACCCCCATGGCTGCTATGATTACCAGTGTATAACTCAACCATAAACGCCATCGAAGAGATGAGAACATCTGCCTTTCGCTCTTTATGATTCTACAAGTTTGTAGCCGATACCGGTTACCGTCTCAATTACTGTGGTGCTTCCTGCCAACTTTTTTCGCAGGTGGGCGATGTGGACATCTACGGTGCGTGTCTGTCCGTAGAAATCAAAACCCCAAGCCTGTTGCAAGAGTTGTTCGCGCGAGAGGACCAGGCCGCGGTGTTCGGCCAATGTCAGCAGCAAGTCGAACTCCTGGGTCCGCAACTCCAAATATCTCTCCTCCACCTTGACTTCTCGCCGGGCGGGATCGATTGTCAGGTTACCGAAGTGGATCGGCTCTCCGCTTACCTTCATCCTCTGCTCGGTCCTGCGCAGGATGGCTTTAACTCGGGCGACAAGTTCACGTGGGTTGAATGGCTTGGTCAAATAATCGTCGGCGCCCAACTCGAGGCCGATGATCTTGTCGATATCTTCATCCCGAGCAGTTAACATGATGATAGCGACTGGGTTCTTCTCGCCCCGAAGATGCCTGCAAATATCGAAGCCGTCCATTCCCGGTAGCATGATATCCAGCACCACCAGAGCGGGTTGCAATTTAATTATGGCCTCGAGGGCTGCATTGCCATCAGCCGCAGACTCGACACGGAAGTTCTCGCGCTCGAGATACATTTTGACGAGTTGTACGATGGATGGTTCGTCATCCACAAGCAGGATCAATTCAGAAGACATATGCCCAAATCGGTCGATTGGCTAAAAATGGATAGACACTATTGCAGTCACTCAGTGGTGGCGATGGTCTCGATTTCGACCAGAGCACCCTTTGGCAGACCAGCAACTGCGATTGTAGACCTTGCCGGAGGATCGTCCGGGAAATATTCCGCGTAGACTGCGTTCATCGCGCTGAAATCAGCCATCGTTTGAAGAAAAACCGTGGTTTTAACTACCTGACCCATACTGGTCCCGGCCGCTTCGAGGACGTGTTTCACATTTGTCAGGACTTGGCGGGTCTCAGCTTCGATTCCTCCGGTGACAATCTCGCCTGTCTGGGGGTTGATACCGACTTGTCCGGAAGTGAATACCAGGCTGCCAAGTTTAATGGCGACCGAGTATGGGCCGATCGCCTTTGGCGCGTTATCCGTGGTGATGACCTTTTTTAGTTCACTGTTGCTCATTTCTACCTCGCTTCGTTGTTTGATAAGCATGATTGTACTTCAAAATAAAAAAGAGATACACACCTAAGCCACGCAGCGGTTAGGTGGTTATCGATTACAGTATTAATGCTCCTCGTAGAAGGCTCTGATCTGAGCGGACGAGAAACCAAAGATCAACGGTGATTTTGTTTCATTTTTTTACGCTTTATACAGTAATTATCTCAGGTGTGAATTATCTTTATGTGGTCAGGATGTAAAACTGCTGTAAATTTATTTAAGATGAGATCAGCTAGGGACTGCAAGAGTAATTACAGCCCTAAGTCGTATCGTCGAATAGGCTTGCTTGACAATCTCCCTGTCTGCGGGTAAAATCTGACCCGCTCAAGCAACAGGCCGAGATAGCTCAGTTGGTAGAGCACGCGACTGAAAATTGCGGTGTCGTCAGTTCGATCCTGACTCTCGGCACTCCCGATCGGTGCGAGTCTTGTATGCGGGTGTAGTTCAGCGGTAGAACGTCTCCTTGCCAAGGAGAAGGTCGTGGGTTCGAATCCCATCGCCCGCTCACCAGATAAGGATTGATGATTGCCGATTGATAGCTCTGGTCCGTCAGTCATCAATCCTTCTTTATCAGTAGACTACAGTCTCTGGCGTCGTGGCCAAGTGGCAAGGCAAGGGTCTGCAAAACCCTGATCACGGGTTCAAATCCCGTCGACGCCTCTGATATAGGAAAGCGGGTCGGGGAGAGAAAGACTCGCTTTTTCTATTTCCAGCCTCGTAAGTATCCAATATTGTGAAAGAGTTGCAATGTTTATCAGCGTTCATATTATGTCTGGTTGTTTGGATTCGTCTATAATGTTAGTTTGACAGGTGTGTCAGGTAGGATCGTAGAGTGAGTTCTGATGACTCCAAAGAAGACCAGTAAGAAAGGAAGGGGTGATGGCCAGATTTTGAATAAGGGGGACAATTCGCCATTCGCGGCCTACGCAACGGAACGAGAAGATCTAAAATCCCTGGTCTATGTTAGTCCTGAGATCGAGAATATAAGTAGATATCCATCCCAGAAGTGGATTAATAATCCGGAATTCAGGCTGATTGTCATCCATCCGGATGACCGCTCCCGGGTTGCTTCCCAGTTCCAAAAGTGCGAAGACACCGGGGAAGACGTTGACATCCAATATCGCTGGGTGGGACCGGATGGAGAGGATATACCCGTCCACGACAAGGCGACCCGGGTCAAGGATCAGACTGGGACGTCGCAATTCTGGCAAGGTAGGATCTACCTCCTGAAGGGTCAATCTTTTTGGGGACCGATCACCGGAGCGAAGGATCAGGATGCATTGGCGGCCAGTCTGGAGCAGTACCGGGTTTTGTTCGATAATGCGCCCGTCGGTATAGGTGTTTCCTCTATGGCCGGGAAGTTGTTGGTTTTTAATGATGCCATGTTGGTTCCGGGGGGATATACCCGTGAGGACATTGCCAGGCTAGGAAACATCCAGGAATTATATTTCGATCCCAGCCAGGGGGAACGGGTATTGCAGATGTTGCGAGATGGGGAAGCTGTCTACAAACATAAAATCCAATTCAGGCGTAAAGATGGGTTTCCGTATGATACTCTCTTGACTCTTGTCCCGATCGAGTACAACGGTGAGCCATGTGTACAGGCATTGGTCGAGGATGTGACCGAGCAAATGCGCGCCGAGGAAGTCCTCAGGGCGAGCGAAGAGAGACTGCGTGTAATCATCGAAAATACTGTCAGCGTTTTTTACACACATAACACTGCTCACGTTCTAACATATATCAGTCCTCAGGTGCGTGACGTGCTAGACTGTGAGCCCGAAGAAGCGCTGATCAACTGGCATTCATTCCTCACTGATAATCCAATCAACCAAGAAGGGATTGAGTTAACCCAGCAGGCGATCGATACCGGAGAACGGCAGAAGCCGTATGTGTTGGAATTAGTGGGGGCAAAAGGCAGACGCGTATGGGTGGAGGTGTATGAGAGTCCGGTAGTCCAAGACGGGGAAACGGTGTCTATTGTTGGATCGCTTGTCGATATCACTGAGAGTAAAGAAACGCAGGAAGCGCTGAACCGCAGGGATGCCATTCTGGAATCGGTTGCGTTCTCTGCGGAGGAATTCAGCACTGCAAAGAAGTGGACCGATCGTATAGAGACAGTGTTAGCCCAGATTGGCAAAGCCGCGGGTGTCAGCCGCGTATCCATATTTCAAAATAGCACCATGCCTGATGGAGATCTGGTCCATTCTAAACTATTTGAATGGGTTGTGGATGGCGTTACTGCAGAGATCGATAATCCTATTCTGCAGAATATATCCTATGAACACCAGGGGCTTAGCCGGTGGAAGGAAATCCTAACAAAAGACCAGATTGTTGTCGGTCAGGTCAGTGAATTTCCGGTCAGTGAACAGGAAATCACCCAGCCACAGGGGATCAGTTCAATGGTTCTTGTGCCGATCTTTGCAGGTCCAAAATGGTGGGGGTATATGAGTGTTGACGAGTGTCTTGGGGAGCGTGAGTGGCACCCCGTTGAGATACAGGCGTTGCAGACGGAAGCGAAGATTCTGGGGACGAGCATCTACCGCGAACAATCCGAGGAAATCATCCAGGAATCGGAGATCAGTTACCAGGGCCTTTTCGATACTGTCTCGGAGGCAATTTACATCCAAAATAAGGATGGCTATTTTGTGGATGTAAACCAGGGAGCGGTAAAGATGTACGGGTATCCGCGTGAGTTTTTGATTGGAAAATCTCCCCTGGATGTCAGTGCACCGGGCAAGAATGATATGGAAGCTGTCAAACATCAATTGGATAGAGCCTTTGCAGGTGAATTCCAAACGTTTGAATTCTGGGGCATGCGCAAAAATGGCGAGATATTCCCTAAGGAGGTCCGCCTCTATAAGGGTAAATATTTCGGCCAAGAAGTTGTCTTCGCCCTGGCTCAAGACATCACCGGACGGAAAAAAGCAGAAGTAAATTTGACTCGCCAGCTAAAAGAATTATCCGTCCTGCATAGCGTGGCAACCGTTGCTGCCCAGGCTAAAGACGAAGATGACCTGATTGAGAAAGTGACGGCGATTATCGGAGATGAATTCTACTCGGATCATTGTGGCTTCGGTTTATATGATCCAAGTTTGAAAGTGTTGCGCCCACACCCATCCTATCGCGGGATTACAACTGAAACTCACCCAAGGATTTACCAGTTGGATGAAGGCATTGCCGGTCGGGTCGCATCCACGAATAAAGCGGAAAGGATTTCGGATGTAACCAAGGATCCAGCATATCTTGAAGTCAACCCGGACATGCGTTCCGAACTATGTGTCCCTATTCATGTCGGTGACAGGCTCCTTGGAATCATCAACACAGAAAGCGCGCAAGTGGATTTCTACACGGAAGCAGATGAAAACCTTTTATTGACCGTTGCTGACCTGGTGGCAACAGCGTTGGAAAAAATCCATTTATTTGAAGCCGAGCAAAACCGCCGCCAGGAGGCTGAGACCTTGGGACGTGCAGCCGCCGTGGTTTCTTCATCATTGAACGTTGAGGATGTTCTCCAGGCAATCCTGATCTCCTTGAAAAAGGCTATCCCCTACGACAGTGCAAGCTTATTTTTAATGGAGGAAGATTCTCTCTGCTTGAAGGTCGGTGAAGGATTGCCGAACATGGAATCCTTGCTCAATCGTAGCTTCCCGGCTGACAACCCGCTATTTCAGGAGATTCAATCGGTCCAGGCACCGGTCGTCCTGCAGGATGCGCAACTTGATCCCAGATTCCAGAGATGGGGTGATACTACCTATATTCATGGTTGGATTGGGGTCCCACTGATGGTCCGAAACATTATTTTCGGATATATCACTGTGGACAGTCGCGAAGTCGGTGTCTATAACGAAGAAACAGCAACATTAGCCCAGACGTTTGCACACCAGGCGAGTATGGCGATTGTCAATGCAAAGCTGTATGAACAGGCAGTCCATACTGCAGAGCGATTGTCCATCCTGCACCGAGCCAGCCATGAGATTGCCAGCGCCAGACAGGATCCCGAACAGGTGTACGAAGCTGTCCACAGGGCTACCGAACAACTGATGCCAGCGGAAGCATTCGCGATAACCATACTTGACGAGACGACGCGTGATATTATTGCAGTTTATCTGCATGATAAGGGAGAGCAATGGCCTACAAAGCGCTTTCCATATGGAGCGGGATTATCCAGCACGGTCGTTGAAACAGGACAATCGATACTTATCAAAGACTTGTTGGTAGATGGCGTTGGTGACTCGATCCATTTTGGCGCTGAAGAGGAGGTCCGCTCAATTCTGGCTGTTCCTCTTCGTTCCTCGGATCGGGTGATTGGCATGCTCTCAGCGCAAAGCTATAAGCAGGACGCCTATACGAAGGAAGATCAAACATTGTTGGAGATGCTTGCCGCAAATGCGGGGGTGGCGATCGAAAATACACATCTTTATGATGAAACATCCCGACGATTGCGCGAGTTGGAAGCCATCAACAGGCTTTCTACTGCATTACGCGCTGCCCAGGATCAAAATGAAATCTTACGGGCATTGATGAATGAAGCGCTCAAGGTTATGGATGTTAAAGCGGGAGTCATCTGGTTGTATAACCAAGAGACAGGATTCTTGGAGGAGGCAGTTCCAAAAGGTTGGTTCACGAAGGTACGTGAGGAACCGGTCAAGAGAGGGGAAGGCATCGCGGGCAAAGTATTTGAGACCGGCGATATCATCATCTCGTCTGACTTTGCCAATGACCCGCGAACGCGCTCAGAGATTCGCCCCCACATCCCCCCTGGATGGGGAGGTGCTTGCATTCCCATCCGCGCAGAACAGGTAATCCTCGGCGTTTTGTTTGTCTCGGTGCAATCGCCCCGGCAGGTACGTCAGGATGAAGTATCCTTGCTTGTTATTCTCTGCGAGATTGCTGGGAGTGCTATCCGGCGCGCCATCCTCTCTCAACAGACCGAACGGCAGATGCAGCGGTTGGCGTCACTGCATGCAGTCGACATGGCTATCAGCTCGATCCTCGATCTGAATGTTACCCTGAACATCGTCTTGGACCACATCATCGCTCAACTGGGCGTCGATGCAGTAGACATCCTGATGTTGAATCAACATTCCCAGACACTCGATTATCGTGCTGGGACGGGATTCTACACCGACGCGATCATGCATTCCCATCTCTACATGACATCGGACTTACCGGGACATGCAATCCGCAGACGTGGCCTCGTCGCGATACCTTATCTGGCCACTGCTGAGGAGTTCACCAGGCGACAGATTCTTGCCGGCGAGAGGTTTGTCTCTTATGTTGGAATTCCCTTGATTATCAAGGGACAGGTCCGAGGCGTTTTGGAAATTTTCCATCGGTCTCACCTTGAAACTGACTCTGAATGGAAAAATTTCCTTGAAACCCTCGCGGGGCAGGTTGCTATCGCTATCGAAAATTTCAATCTTCTGGAAGAATTGCAACGCAGCAACATGGAACTGTCGCTGGCTTATGACGCAACCATCGAAGGCTGGTCGAAAGCCCTTGACCTGCGCGACCGGGAGACGGAAGGTCATACCCAGCGCGTGACTGAGGTGACTTTGAGACTCGCCCGGGCAATGGGGGTTGAGGATACGGATCTGGTCCATATGCGCCGCGGTTCGTTATTACATGATATCGGTAAGATGGGCGTCCCTGATCGTATCCTGAATAAAACCGGCCCCCTGGAGCCGGAAGAGTGGAACCTGATGAAAAAGCATCCAGAATTTGCCTACGAGATGCTCTACCCGATCTCTTATTTGCGCCCGGCGCTTGACATACCTTATTGCCACCATGAGTATTGGGATGGCTCCGGCTACCCGCGCGGGTTGAAGGGTTTGCAGATCCCAATGGCGGCACGGATATTCACCGTTGTGGATGTCTGGGATGCCCTCTCATCTGACCGGCCATACCGGAAGGCGTGGTCACGGGAAACCATCCTCGCTTATGTAAAGGAACGACGGGAAAAACAATTCGACCCCCAGATTACAGACGCATTCTTGAGTATCGAATCAGGTCAAGACGGTGGCTAAGTGAATTGCCTGTTCGCTACTGTTTCCGGTCGGTGATGTAATTCGCCAGATCTACCAGAGCCTCTCGCTCCACGCTTGGGGGGAGAGGTTGAAGAATATCCAACGAACGCTGGACATGCTGCCTGGCTTCAAGGGATGCCTGTTCGATGGCTGGACTGGCCCGGATCGCGTTGACCAAACGCTCCATTCGTTCATGGTTTCCGTAACCTCCCTCAGCCAGAAGGAGGACATCTGGGTCTTTGGGGTTGGCTTCGGCGTAGTAGAGAGTGGGGAGCGTAACAAGGCCCTGCAGCAAATCGCCTCCGACAGGTTTGCCGATCTCAGCCTGGTCGCTGGTGAAATCCAGGATATCGTCCACGATTTGGAAAGCTACACCGATCTCATAGCCATACTGGCGCATGGCTTCCGTGAGCTCATCATCAACCGGACTGACCATGGCTGCGGCGCGAGTTGACATCTCGAACAGAGATGCAGTTTTCGCATAGATGCGCTGGCAATAATTCTCCCGACTGACCAGGCCACGTGACCTGAAAAGTTGGGTCAGTTCTCCATTAACGATGATAGCCAGCGTCTCGGCAAAAAGTTTCATCAAGGGCAGGTAGTCAGTCTCGGCTGCCAATTTCGCAGCCCTGGCAAACATAAAATCGCCGGTCAGGACCGTCGCTGCGGGTGACCAGCGGGCGTTTAAAGTCGGCATGCCGCGCCGTAACAGGGAGCTGTCGATCAGATCGTCATGGATCAGGGTGGCGGTATGTAACATCTCAACCGCCGCTCCCAGGGTCACAAGCTTGTCTTGTGGTCCTCCAAGCATCTGGCCGACAAGGAGTACCACTGCTGGACGGACGCGCTTCCCGCCTGAGGCGAGAAGATGCCCGATGGCTGCGCGCAGGTCGGGATGACGGTCATCCGCCTGGGCGCGGATCATTGCTTCTACTCTCTGGAGTCCCTCTTGGACTGGACTGAAAAAGTTGGCAGCGCTCAAGTCACTCTCCCCAGGCGAAGAGCCGCTTGGCATTGTCAGTTGTGACGGCGGCAATCTCCTCCGGGTCCTTGGATTTTAGCACCCCAATTTTATCAGCAATCAGGCGAACATTGGCCGGTTCGTTTCGCCGACCGCGCTGTGGATGGGGTGCGAGGAAGGGAGCATCAGTTTCGATGAGCAGACGATCCAGTTCGATTTGGGCGGTGATTTCCTGCCGTCTGCTCGCATTCTGGAATGTTACCGGTCCGGTGATCCCAATGGAGAATCCAAGCTCGATTGCCCGTATTGCTGTATCGAGAGATCCACTGAACGAGTGCAGTACCCCGGGCCTCTCTGCCAGTGAGTTTTGATTTGATCTTAATTTTGCCATCCAATTCTCTAGGATGGTCAATAAGTCCTCGGCGCAGGTGCCGTGAAGGGCATCTTTTGCCTCGCGCATATGCAGGACTACCGGAATACCGAGGTTTTCTGCCAGGGTTAATTGTTCGTTCAGGACGGATTGCTGAAGCTCGTGCGGGGCGGAATCCCAATAATAATCAAGGCCAATTTCACCAATAGCAACAATTTTCGAGTCCCCGGACGGGTGGCCACGCTTTTCAATCTCAGCTAATTGTCGCAAATCGTCTTGGGTCGATCGGGTCCAGGTCAATGCATCCGTAGGGTGGACGCCGATGGCTGCATGGAGCATCGGGTGGCTCTGGACAAGTTTAACAACACCCCTGCTCGACGCCAGGGTGAGTCCCGGGATCAGGATGTGGGTCACCCCGGCCTGGGCGGACCGTTCAAGCACTGCGACGCGGTCGGGATCGAATTTGCTAAAATCCAGATGACAGTGTGTGTCGGTGAGAATCACGGGGCTCGAGG
>Ga0180007_10004106_pt1 | contig 15654 bp, 10 predicted proteins | sample MM_PC_MetaG_FD_121122 | JGI IMG/M metagenome (GOLD analysis project Ga0180007, IMG submission 121122) | Groundwater microbial communities from the Aspo Hard Rock Laboratory (HRL) deep subsurface site, Sweden - MM_PC_MetaG | ecosystem: Environmental > Aquatic > Deep subsurface > Groundwater... | reverse complement strand
TGACAATATTAAAAACCCCTATCTTGGAAAGGTCGGTCATCACCATAGAGGAGAGACCCATCTCCCACGGATTATATTCGGATACCGAGCTCTGATTCTTGAATCGAAGAACAGCCAGACTGGAGCGCTTTTCAGGAGGGATATCCCTCAGGACAACTTTACTGCCTCCGCACTGCATAATGGCAAGAAGAATGAAAAAACCGATAATAACCGGAAAAAATCTTCGCATCATATACCTCCGCGCTTAATAAACTTTTCTATTTCTTATAAGGATTTAACTTTTTAAAAGTACTCTTTTTTTTCTTGCTGTCAAGAAAAAAAATCACAAAACCATGTGCTATTTTCCAGCGCTTGACGTAAAAAGGAAAGAACCGGGACAGGTACAATACTAAAGTATTGTACCTGTCCCGGTTCTTTCCATACTGTCAAATGAAAAATAGACGGTATACCCTGTCTCTCACCAGAGTCCGGGAATCAGCCGGTACTTCACCTTCTTTATATAATTCCTGTATCCTTTCAGTTCTTTCTGCAGAGTCTTATCCTCAAGAAAAGTTCTTAAAATAAAAAGCCCTGCTGTCACTCCCGCAGGGATCAATGCCCATAAAGAACCAAGGATCAAAGGAGTAGCCAGGGTAAAAACAATATACCCGGTATAACCCGGATGACGGATATACTGATACGGACCGGAAGAGGTTACCGTATGATCTCTCTCCTTCTGAATGCGTACAAGCGTGGAAAAGAACCTGTTGGATGACATAGCCCAAATAAAGAGGCCCTCCCCTGAAAACAGCATCAGCAATGCAATAATATGGATAGGATCAGCCAGGAGGATCGACCACCCGAAACGTTCATCAAGACCGGCAATAACCAGAAGGCCTATTGAAGGGAACAGGTTCAGTGTATTGATCAGTTTATCCCAAGGTTTTACACCTTTTTTTATTCGCCCGCGTTCTGCAATAAGCTCAGGAGGGAGGACCAGGGCATTAATTCCGAATAGGACCAGTCCCGAACCGATCAAGACCCATGCCCACATCCAGTCGAGGGTTCCGGCACTTATAAAAAGTATCACTGCCTGTATCAATAATATAGAAAAGACCTGGATGATACGCTTCAGCACCAGCTGCTCGATCTTTTTTTACTGTTAACTGATTTTTTTATGTTCATAGTATCTCTTCCATAAAAATAAATTAATAACTTTTCCTTCTATATCATTTTCTTTTAAGCTGAATCAAGATCAACTTCCCTTATATGATGCTCAAACTCCTCTTCCCAGGAAGGAGCAGTGATGCAGATCTGTTTGAGGTTTCCTTTATAGTAGAAACGCCTTCCCTGTTTAACGATCACCACATCAGTAGCCTTTACAGGGAACTCTTTATCATCGATATACCAGGTTCCTTCTCCTTCAATTATATAAAAAATAAAAGCACTTTTTTCATGATAAAACTCTTCTGAATGGCCTTTCTCCGTCTCCTGGTATACTACGGATGCGTCCGCACAATCTTCCTTACTGTTATAGATCCACATATTCACATTCTGCTTTATTATATTCACTGCTTCCTCTCTTTTAATTATCATAATGCTGATCCTCCTGAAATCATTTTTACCCGCTTCCGGTATTATCGCAGGATAAGATAATAGAGCAAAGCACTTCCTAACATGACCAAAGCGGGTTTGATCAATCTGACAAGACTGTCAGTTAAACCTGTTTTAAAATGTTCATTTGTAACTATTAGACAGATATGAACAGGAGATAGGATCATTCCCATATAACCGGAAGCATAAGCAAGTACGGTCGTCGCTAAAAGCTCATTAAGTGCGGGAGCATCTCCTAAAAGGCTCATAACAATAGGAAAACTGGCCCCGACAAATCCTATAGCAACCCCGGTAGTCATACCGCTTATAAAGGGAACGAGCATAATGATAAGAATATATGGAAATCCCCATGAATTCAGCTCCCCCCTCATAAGATCCATCAATAGAATCCCATTACTCAAACGGGATTCAATAAAAGCCCCAAAAATACGGACCAAGAGAACAATGAGTGCCATTGTTAGAAGCTTTTTTGAAAAGATGATCTTTTTCCATACTTCCAGGGACTGCGGGCGCTGTATCTGGAGAAAGATCTGTGCGAAAAAGATACCTATTATCATGGGAAAATATTTGTTAATCGAACTTATTGCGGGGAAAAAAAGTTTTATGAAAGTATAAATAGAAACAATTATTATGATCGGCTGTATTGATGAGATGACCTTTTTAAGGGCATCCATCCGGAAATTATTTCCCTTGTCTGTTCTCGAATTCACTTTTCTCAACAGAAAAAGATATCCTGCCAGGACCGAAATAATACTTAAAGGGAGCTGAAGAACCATGAACGTTAATATCGGCAATCCGGTAATATCCACAGCAAGCAATACACCGGGATAAAGGGGCCACCAGTATTCCCAGACATGACGGAACCAGTAATTGATCTTTGTCTTTAAAAGGGGGTCCACTTTTTTATCTGTATCGCAATCATCCACCAGAGGTGCTGAAAAGATCGCCCCGCCGGGCATGGGAAGCAATCCGATCATAGCCGGGAGTATAGCCATAGAAGCCCTTTTAGAAACAATGGATTTGACATGACTGACCATCTCACGCATCAGTCCGGAAGCAGACATCTGCGAGCTGAGCCAAATAACCTGAAAAATAATAACCATTAAGAGTATATTATTCAGAGATCCTGCTTTTTGGAGACTGATAGAATAGATCTCCTGAAAAGAATGACCCGTCCAGAGGGCTAAACAGAAAGTCCCTATCAGAACAGAAAACCAGAGTTTTTTAAAAATTTTATTAATGATTAGGATAACAAACAGCGAGATCAGCACACGGGCCATATAAGGTGTGGTTAATAAAAAATTCAAAATCACCTCTCTATAACACTTTAGGAATAAAAAAAATGCACCTTAGAAAAATCAATACTTAACATATAATAATAAAAGGTGATATCAAGTTTTTCTGTATATGATGGTGTGATGATTTAAAAAAAGTTGAAAAAAAGATTTATCTAGGTATATTAGAGCAAATGAAGACAAAAAGATCATTAAGTACAAAAATACTCCGTACGATCATAATTATCATTATCAGTATAGTTATGATACTTACTGTGGGATTGATCAGCATGAAAGTACTCAACAGCCTGGTTATCCTTACAAAAGCTGAACGCGATCATGTTGTTTTTTATAATCAGGCATTAAATAACCTGCAAAGATATATCCATCGAGGTGATGAAAAATATCTTAAAATTTTCAAGGATAAAATGAAAACCGCAAGTTATATGAGTGGTGTATTTGCAACAGTAATTGAATCTTTAAAGACAGAATCCATAGACGAATTCACAAAACAGACAATTGCTCTCATCCCGACCCTGACATATAGTGAAGCAAGAAGCATTGTTACTATGGTTGCCCTGCTCGGTTCACATGAAAAAGTCGTAAAGCTGACAGATCTGGCAAAGAATGCCAATGTTCTGGAAAATCAAACATTAGATCTTGTTGAAAAATTCTATAAATCTGATGATTCTCTAAAAAAAGAGTCGCTCTTAAAAGAAATATATATTCTACACGAAAAAATGGATAAAGCAGCCAATATATTTTCAATTGAAGTAAGTAAATTATCTAAATGGGGGGCAGGACTGGCAAGTAAAATACTTATTGGATTTATTGGACTTTCCATTCTGATATCTATGACAGCTTTTACCATTATCATGCGGTTTACTACACGATCCATTACTGACCCCTTAAAATCAGCTGCTGATTTTGCACAGATGATCGCCGAAGGAGACCTTTCCCGGCGTATCAGCATGGATTCTAATGATGAGATATCACTCCTGGTCGGGTCCATGAACCAGATCTGCGAAAAAATGGGTGAAAGTTTAAAACATGTCACTCTTGCTGCCGAACAGCTGGCAGAAGGAGTTACGGAACAGGCCGGGTCCATTTCAGAAACATCATCCTCAATAGAAGAGATGTCTTCAATGATACGGTTAACTGCAGATAATGCTGATCAGGCCAAGATACTGATGGAGGAAACCAATAAGATCGCAGAGAACGGTAATGAACAGATAGAGAACATGATGGAAGCCATTAATGAGATCTCCATCTCCAGCCTGGAAAGCAGTGAGATCATTAATACCATCAATGAAATAGCATTCCAGACAAACCTTTTAGCCTTAAATGCAGCAGTAGAAGCAGCCCGTGCCGGTGAAGCCGGTGCAGGATTTTCCGTTGTTGCTGAAGAAGTCCGAAGGTTGGCGAAACGGTCTGCTGATGCCGTTCAGAATACAAATAAACTGATCGAAAACATTATCGCCTCTGTGAATAAGGGGAATGCCCTCTCCATTGCCACCAGAGAGATATTCAAGCAGAATGTTGAAATATCCGGAAAAGTCAATAAATTGATCAAAGTAATAGCGATCTCTTCGCAGGAACAGGCCAACGGGATCGAAGAGATGAATAAAGGGATCGCAGAGTTAGACAAGGTTGTTCAAAAAAATGCCCACAATGCCGAGAAACTGGCCTCTACCATGACCTCCTTTAAATCAAAAGATACACCGGCCTCCCTATTGCCACAAAAAGAAGAAGTCAAAAAGATCAGATCAAAAACAAGGGAGATCGGGCCGGATAAAATATTGCCGTCATAATGTACCATCATTAATGATCGCTGTTCAATATATAGTTATTAATTATTAAAGATTAAAAGCAGGCAAAGAATGATCGACAACAGCATTCAATTCAAAAAATTGATCGAGAGTGAGGAAAATTTTCGTAATTTCTTTAATACGATAAATGATTTCCTGTCGGTAATAGATAAAAGAGGAAACTTTATATTTGTCAACGAAACGATCCTGCGGGTGCTGGGTTATTCCATTAAAGAGATGATCAACAAACATATTACGATCATTCATCCTGAAGATCAACATGATGAAGTATTAAAAACATATGATGATATTATGAAAGGGAAAGTGAACTCCTGTAATATCCCTTTAGTAACCAAAAACGGTAAGTTGATCCCGGTGGAAACACATGTTGTGAACGGCACATGGAATAACGAAGATACATACTTCTGTGTCAGCAAGGATATCTCCCAGATCAAAAAATCAGAGAGTAAATTTTCAAAGGCCTTTCATTCCAGCGGACTTCTCATGGCCATCAGCAGTATTGAAGAAGGGAGTTTTATTGATGTAAATGAAACATTCTGTAAAACTCTGGGTTATCAAAGAAAAGAAATTATTGGCAGAACATCCACAGAGCTTAAACTCTTTGTGGACAGCACGCAACGAAACAAAGTTATAAAGACGGTTCAGAAACAGGGATATGCAAAAAATATAGATGTGCAGATCCTGACAAAAACCGGTAAAATAAAGCAGGGTATTTTTTCAGCTGACATTATAAAGCTTCATGACCGCTCCCTCCTGTTAACCGCCATGCATGATATAACCGAACGCAAGGAAGCAGAAGAAGCGCTTAAAAAGAGTGAAAACCAGTGGCGGACCCTGTTCCAGAATATTCCTGACATTGTCATTAAGATCTCTCCGGATGGTAAGATCCTGGCCATTAACCGGACGATTCACTCAGATATCGGCCAAGTCACAGGGAATTCCATTTATCAGATGATCACATCCCAATACCATAAGATCCTGAAGGACAACCTGTATCTGGTCTTTAAAAAGAAAAAATCCGTTAATTTTCAGGGTCTCGGCCATGGGCCGGCCGGACCGGATACATCCTGGTATGAAGTTCGAATCTTTCCTGATATCATTGATAATAAATGTGAAACAGCAACAATGATCGCTACGGATATTACGGAGCGTAAAACAGCAGAGGAAAATCTACTGCGCATTAACAAGGCAGTCGAGAACTCAAATGAGGCTATCGGAATGGCAGATTCTCAAGGCAACCATTTCTATCAGAACAAGGCATTTACGGACCTTTTCGGATATTCTGTTGAAGAGCTCAATAGTGCCGGTGGGCCCCAGATCGTTTATCATGATAAAAAAATTGTTAAAGAAGTTTTTCGCTGTATACTGGCAGGGAACTCATGGAATGGTGAACTAAAGATGATCGCAAAAAATGGAAGGCATTTTTCTGTATACCTGCGTGCAGACGCAATAAAGGATGAAAATGGCGAACTCATCGGTGTGATCGGGATCCACACGGATATCTCGGAACAGAAACAGGTACAGGCATCTCTTCAGAAAAGTGAAGAGCAGTGGCGTACCCTGGTCCATAATATTCCTGATGTTGTCATGGAAGTGACCAGGAAAGGAGAGATCAAAACGATCAACCGTACACTGGATAAATCAGGGGAAGACTCTATTGGAAAGAGTATCTATGACCTTTTCTCTTCCCGGTATCATACATTTCAAAAAGAGGTCATTCAACAGGTCTATAAAACAAAAAAACCGGCTACTTATGAGATACTCGGGCACGGGCCAAATGGTCCGGATACCACCTGGTATGAGACCAGGATCGTACCGAATATGCCTGAAGGGCAGGTCACGACCATGACAATGATCAGTACCGACATCACTGAGCGCAAAAAAGCCGAAGAGAATTTAATTAAGATCAATGAGATCCTTGAACAGGAGCATAATATGTTCCTGAGCGGTCCGGTCGTTACCTTTAAATGGAAGAACCAGACGAACTGGCCTGTGGAATATGTTTCAGAGAATGTAAAAGATATCATCGGGTACAGTTCCAAAGAATTCATGTCCGGAAAAATATCGTATGTTCAGATCCTTTTAAAAGAGGAACTGGAGCGAATCACAGATGAAGTCATGACTCATTCCAGAAACAATGACAAAAATTTCCATCATCAGCCATACAGGATCATACGGAAGGATAAACAGATAATATGGGTAGCGGATTATACGACCATTATACGGAATGAAGCAGGCAAGATCACACACTACCTCGGTTACATTATTGATATATCTGATCTGAAAGAGACAGAAGTAGCTTTAAGAGAAAGTGAAGAGCGGTTCCGGCTTCTTGTAGAGACGATGAATGACGGGCTGGTTGTAATGAATAAAGATCATAAAATGACATATGTCAATCCCATGTTCAGCGAAATGCTCGGATACGCGCATGGTGAGATGATTGGCCGTAAAATTGATGACTTTATGGATGAACAGAATAAAAAAACAGTTCGCAAACAGATATCCAGCCGAAAAAAAGGCGGGCATGACATTTATGAACTGGAATGGCTGCAAAAAAACGGAGGCAATGTGCCTACCATTGTATCGCCAAAACCATTAACCGATGAAAAGGGTAATTTTCATGGCAGTTTCGCAGTAGTAACCGATATTACAGAGCGCAAACAGGCAGAGGAGGAGATCCGGAAGAGTGCGGAAAACCTTTCTGTTACTCTTGATTGCATCGGTGAAGGTGTTATCGTTACAGATGCTAAAGGCAAAATTATGCGTATTAATCCCAGGGCTCAGAAATTAACAGGATGGCTGGCAAAAGAAGCCTCGGGACTTCCTCTATCAGATATATTCACTATTACCTATCAAAGTTCCAATAAAAAAATAGATAATCCTTTTAAAAAGATCTTTGACAAAGGATCCGTTCATAAGCCTGAAGACGAGCATATAATACTTATCTCAAAAGACGGGACCAAAAGGATCATAGCACACAACGGATCCCTGATCCGGGATAAAGACAGAAATGTCTTTGGAATGGTTCTTGTCTTCAGGGATATTACAGAGGAGCTGGAATTACAGGAACAGCTCAGGCAATCCCAAAAAATGAAATCCATCGGCCAGCTTGCCGGTGGTATTGCACACGATTTTAATAATATGCTGGGAGGTATCATGGGATATGCAGACCTGTTGAAAGAAGAGATTGGGGATCATCCGGAATTAAATAAATATATAGACAGGATCCTGGGTACGACCCTTAAAGCGGCTCACCTGACAAAACAGCTGGTAGCCTTCTCCAGGCGGGGCAAGACACAATCCATTGCTATAAACATCCATGAACTGATCAAAGATACGATCACTCTCTTCGAGAGTGCAACGGACAAAAGGATCGAGATCAAAAAGGATTTCAATGCGGAATCGGCCACTATAACAGGAGATCCTTCTCAGCTGCAGAACGCCCTCTTGAATATTTCACTCAACGCCCGGGATGCCATGCCTGAAGGGGGAGCACTCATATATCATACTGCCTTAAAAATTCTGGATGAAGATTTCTGCAAACACCAATACTCTGAAATTGAGCCGGGAAAATATATTGAAATTGAAATAACAGATACAGGTGAAGGAATAAATACTGAGATCCTTGACCATATCTTTGAACCTTTTTTCACGACAAAAGAAGTAGGCAAGGGCACAGGACTCGGTCTTGCAGCTGTTTACGGTACGGTTATCGAGCATAAAGGAGCCATTCAGGTATACAGTGAAAAAGGAAAAGGGACCACTTTTAAACTTTATTTTAAATGCTCAGACGAGAAGATCATCGGTCAGAATAAGAAAATAATAGAAAACATCATTCATGGAGAGGGAACTATTCTTGTTGTAGATGATGACGATGCCATCAGAGGTGTAGTAAAAAGAATGCTCTCCAAACTGGGTTATACACCGGTGATCGCCACTGACGGGGTCCAGGCAGTCAAACTGTATAAAAAGCAGTATAAAGATATTAAAATGGTGATCCTGGATATTGTAATGCCGAAAATAGACGGAGAGAAAACATTCATGGAATTAAAGAAGATCAATCCCAAGGTACTGGTCCTTATCTCCACCGGATTTCATCTGGGGATCAAAATGCAGTTATTAAAGAAGAAAGGAGTTACTGGTTTTATATATAAACCTTTTGTTATGCTCGATCTGTCACAGAAGATCGCTAAAGTACTCGGAGCACTATAAAATAAACAGTATAACAGGAATTCAACTGCTCCATTATTTTAATCCTTGCAAGAATAGAAACGCATAATCCCACTGCTCTATTTTACTTCCATTACAACCAGGGTTATATCATCGCGCTGAGGAGTACTCCCCATAAAAGAGTACACTTCTTTTTTAATGGATGAAAGGAGTACTTTTTCTGATTTTTTTCTGTGTTTATAAAATGCTTTTTCCAATCCCTCCAGATCAAAAAGATCTCCTTTTGCATTCCTCGCCTCAGTAACTCCATCAGTAAAGAGCAGGATCTTATCTTTTGCTCCCAAACTGATCCTCTTCTCTTCAATATCATTAGAAATTTTTTCAAATGCACCCAGTATTCTGCCTCCGGACATGATCGAATCAATATGATCCGTTTTACTGTTATATTTTAATATATGCTCATGCCCGGCGGAAGCATAGGTCAAAACCTTCTTCCCGGATTGCCATAAAAAATAGAGGAAGGTCATGTATCTGTCATCAGCGGTAAACTCATACAGAATATGGTTCAGTTTTTCAAGCACCTTTTTAGGTGAATAGTTCTGTTCCGATATCAGTTTTAAAGAAGCCTTCACCGTAGCCATGATAAGGCCTGCTCCTACTCCTTTGCCTGAAACATCTCCTATCACAATAGCATAATCTCCATTCTTTGACATGTTAATATAATCATAGTAATCTCCGCCGATCTCCCTTGCCGGGTGCATTAACCCGTTCACTTTTAAACCTTTCATGTCAGGAGACGATTGAGGTAGTAAGGCCATCTGGATCTCTTTTCCGATCTGAAGCTCATGCCCCATCCTCTCTTTTTCGATCAGATCTTTATAATGAAGGGCATTGAATACAGTCACCCCGATCTCCCGGCCCAGTTTAGTCAACAATTGGATATCTTTAAGTGTATACGGCTGAAGGCTCTCTTTCTTCCCCAGCACCAGAAATGCCGGAACCTCGTTCTCAAAAACAAGCGGGACGATCAACTCACTATTTAATTCTTCAAACCAGTCCAGTGCTTTTTCCCTGATCTGCTCATATTCCGGATCGATCCCCAGCTGATTCTTTTCTACTATTTTTTTATATGTCCCGATCCATCCGCATAACGAATTATTAAATCTTAATTCACTGAAACTCTTTGGAAGTTTCATTCTTACTTTTTCATCAAATATTTCCAGTCTTAAATGTTTATCCCTGTCTTCATACTTCCTATACCCCCTCCGAGCCAGGAGGATATACCTGCTGTTCTCTTTATCCATGATATAGAAGAGGCTGTTCTGGAGGTACATGGTTTCACAGATCTCTGTGACAAACTCCTTTGCAAGTTCATTCATATCTATAATCGTGGCCAGTTTCTCAGCGATCTTGCCCAGAATAGTCTGATAATCATACTTCCGTCGTCGGAAGAAATGATCGATCTTAGGCTGGACCTTCTGATAATAGAATAAAAAAAGGTAAAAAAGGATCGTCGTAAAAACGGACAACTGGAACCAGCTGAGGCCCGCTAAAAACTTTCTGGTGAAAAAGAGAAGGGTCCCGATGGAAATAAAGATCAAACTGGAAGAGAGTATCCATAATATCGTGCGGTGGATCACTGTCTCGATCTCTAAAGCTCGATACCGAATAATGATGTAAGCAATGAGACTGAAGTAGAAAATAACAGACAGATAACCGAAGGGATAGATCTCTACTCCAAAAGCAGGAAGATAATCTACCGCTCCGCTGTATACAATGATCGTCCCGATCAGCATGAGTTTCATCTGCTTCTTTTTCGCCAAGATAGCCTCTTTATATGCTTTGATCAGATTGGAAACGGTTAAAAGATAGAGAAATATCCAGAAGGCTAAAAAGATGGCCCCGCCTGTATTATATTTTGGATATAAACCCCAGAAGTATGAATACGTACCCCGTATAATAAAGTTACTGAAGAGTCCTGCAAAATAAAATCCGACAAATATAGATCCGAAAAAAATGATCCGTCCTTTATGCTTCCTGAAATTCGATACGATAAAGGAGAGGCTGAAGAGGTAACTGCCGTAAGAGATGAATGCAACACCGGCAAATGTCAGACTCTTATACCAGAATACCGAGACTTCCGAAGATCTGGAAAAATAAAATATTCCCATTCCAAACATCCAGAAGGTTACAAAAGTAAGCCACAGTCCGTACATTTTATTGGTCAGGCCTTTTGGATTCTTTATAAAAACGGTAAATCCCTCTAACAGGGTCATTAAACCGGTAAATAACATGGGAATCGCCCATGGATTAAAATAATAATTCTGTAAATCAAATATTTCTTTCATTATTTTTTATTACAGTATACCAATCTTTTTAGATACCCTAATCTATTACTCCAAATTAGATTTTCAACTTTTTTAGTGGTAGGGGTCAAACCTTGAATAAAGATAAGTTTGGGGTCAAACCTTGAATCGTGAAAGTTTTTAAATCTTAAGAAGCTAATTAATATAATCCTAAATCACACATCTAAAGAATATTAGAAATATTATATTAAACTTTCACAATTCAAGGTTTGACCCCCCACGTCAAATAATTTCAAGGTCTGACCCCATAAGAAAAGGTGGAAAAAAGATTTCTGCAGGATATATTATTTAGTGTTTAATATGGAAAAAAAGATCAACCAGCTATTAAAGGAGAAATCCCTCGGACAGGAGGTAGAGATCCGGGGATGGGTGCGGACCAGAAGAGATTCCAAAGCCGGATTCTCTTTTATTGAAGTAAATGACGGGTCATGCCTGAACTCCATACAGGTCATTGCTCAGAACGATCTTTCCAATTATCAGAACGAGATCCTGAAATTAAGTACCGGATGCTCATTGAAAATCACCGGTACACTTACGGCCTCTGAAGGAAAAGGGCAGGATGTAGAGATCAAAGCAACCGGCATTGAAGTATACGGGTGGTCTGACCCGGATTTTCCCCTTCAGAAAAAACGGCATAGTTTTGAGTTCCTGAGGGAGATCGCCCATCTAAGGCCCCGTTCCAATACATTCGGAGCAATTGCCCGGATCCGAAACGGGCTATCCTATGCCATCCACAAATTCTTCCAGGAAAAAGGATTTCTATATGTACACACACCCATCATCACAGCCAATGACTGTGAAGGCGCCGGAGAACTATTTAAAGTAACTTCACTTGATCTTGAAAAGATCCCGAAAAATAACGGTAAAGTAGATTACGGCAAGGATTTCTTTGAGACCCCTGTCTATTTAACGGTAAGCGGACAGCTGGAAGGAGAGATCTATGCCTGTGCCCTTGGGGACATTTATACATTCGGTCCGACCTTTCGTGCGGAAAACTCAAATACTCCCCGCCACCTGGCCGAATTCTGGATGATCGAACCGGAGATGGCCTTCTGCGACCTTGAGAAAGACATTTCAATTGCAGTAGAATTTATTAAATACCTTCTGCAGTATATTTTAGATCAATATCCCGATGAGATGGCTTTCTTTGATAAATATATCGAAAGTGGTACGATCGGCCTTCTTGAAAAAATATTACAGAAAGAATTTAAGGTCATCACATATACAGAGGCAATGGATCTCCTTGTAAAAGCAAAAGTTACTTTTGAATACATACCGGAATGGGGAAAGCACCTTCAGGCTGAACATGAAAAATACCTCACGGAAGAGACCTTTAAAAGCCCGGTGGTAGTGATCGATTTCCCGAAGGTCATTAAACCTTTCTATATGTATGTCAACGACGATGATAAAACAGTCCGCGGAATGGATGTTCTGCTTCCCAGGATAGGAGAGATCATCGGAGGAAGCCAGCGCGAACACCGCATTGATATCCTCCGGAAACGGTTGAAAGAACTGAAGATGGATCCTGAAAATTATACATGGTTCATGGACCTGAGACGGTACGGGACCATACCCCATTCCGGATTCGGCCTGGGCCTTGAGCGGTTGCTCCTTTTTATTTCCGGCATGAAGAATATTCGTGATGTGATCCCGTTTCCCCGCACACCCGGAAATGCCGGTTTTTAATAATATAGAGGTTAATATAAAAAGATGAAAAGAGGTGTAATAATGTCAATAGGGTTAGCAATAGCAGGTATATTATTTCTCTCCCTGATACTCTTAATAAAAGTGAGGATGTCATCAAAAGAGGTTGTCCTTACCAATAGTAAAGAAGATCTGGAGTTACGAAAGGCATTAAAGGGCCATGTTGTTATGCTTGCCGACACCATAGGTGACCGAAGTGTTTTTCAATATAGCAATATGAAAAAAGCTGAAACCTATATTGAAAGGAAACTAAAAAGCTGCGGGTATACAGTTGAGAAGCAGTATTATGAAGCGAATAAAAAGAAGGTAGCTAATCTGATAGTTGAGAAAAAGGGAACTGACCTTCCCGATGAGATACTGGTCGTTGGGGCCCATTATGACACCTGTGATAATCCGGGAGCGGATGATAATGCCAGCGCTGTTGCAGGCCTTCTGGAACTGGCGAAGATGACAGCTAAAAAAAAGACCTCCCGGACAGTACGGTTTGTCGCTTTTGCCAATGAAGAGCCTCCCTTTTTTGGGACCGCTCTAATGGGAAGTTATGTCTATTCCCGTTCGGTGCGGAAAAAAAACGAGAATGTTCGGGCCGCTCTTATCCTTGAAATGATCGGATATTATTCCGATGAAAAGAATTCCCAGAAATATCCTCCTCTTTTGAACCTTTTTTATCCGAACAAGGGAAATTACATCACCGTCGTCGGGGACCTGAAAAATATAAAGCTGGTGCACAGGGTCTATTCGCTATTTAAAAAGCACTGCACTTTTCCGGTTGAATCTATTGCAGGTCCCGCTTTTATCCCGGGCCTTGATTTCTCCGACCACTGGTCATTCTGGAAAGTGAATTATCCTTCTGTCATGCTGACGGATACATCCTTTTACAGGAATCCTCACTACCATAAAAAGACAGACACCTATGATACTTTGAACTATGATTACCTGGCAGAAGTGGTAAAAGGGGTATTCAAGGTCAGCATGGAGATGGCAAACAAGAAAAAATAAACCATTTCCTCAATGAATGCCTGTTTTTCTTTTATATGTTAAAAAAGAATAATCTCCAACCTGTTCATCTCTTTTATCGATCTTTTTAACAAGGTCCCATTCATTTAAGTTGATCTCCGGGAAAAAAATATCCCCTTCAAAATCACTATGGATCCTTGTGAGCTCTAAAGTATCTGCAACCTTTAAACCCAGTGCATAGATACTGGCACCACCGATAATAAATACCTTCTCTTTATCATTGCAGTATTCCAGTGCTTCTTCAAAAGAATATTTTATAACAGTCCCTTCCGGATGATAATTCCTGTCAAAGGTCAGGACGATATTCTCTCTCTGCGGGAGCGGTTTGTTAGGAAGAGACTCATAAGTCCTGTCCCCCATTATTACCGCATGATGTAAAGTTAATTCTTTAAAATGGCGAAAATCCTCTTTAATATGCCATGGGATCTTCAACCCATTACCGATAACATTATTCTTTGCCACAGCCGCTATCACAATGATCTCACTCATACGGCCACCTCGAACGATATCTTTGGATGATGCTGATAATTATCGACTGCGGTATCTGTAAATTTCCAGTTAAAAAGGGAAGTAAAGTGTTCCGTTCGAATAGCCGGTAACGGAAACGGGTCCCTCTGTATCTGCTCTTTTAATCCGTCAATATGATTTTGGTAAATATGTGTATCCGCAAGAAATCCGACGAGCCGGCCTTCCTCATATCCGGTCTCCTTTGCAATGAGATGGAGCAGTAATGCATAACCGGCAATATTAAAAGGGAGCCCTAAAGCCACATCAACCGACCGCTGATTCCATAAAAGGTTCAGTTTTTTGCCGATGATGGTCACCTGAAATGAATAATGACAGGGGGGTAAAGCCATCTTTTTAAGATCGACCGGATTCCAGGCAGTAACGATCAGGCGTCTGTCATAAGGGTCCTTCTTTATCTTATCGATCATATTCTTCAGCTGGTCTATTCCTTCACCTTCAGGTTCATTATCAAAGGAAAGATACTGTGACCCGAAATTCCGCCACTGCCAGCCGTATATGGGGCCCAGGTCTCTTTCCTCTATCATCTTTTTTTTGGTGCCCTCATCATGGCCGTAAGGTACCTTATCAGGACTGCACCATTCATCCCATATATGGTTTTCATTTTTTTTCAACCATTCCTTATCCGTTATTCCCTTAATAAAGAATTCCAGTTCTGAGGCTACCAGGCGCAGAGGAACACTCTTGGTGGTCAATAAAGGAAAACCATCCTTCATATCATGTTCAAATATCACTCCGGGAACAGCGATGGTATTGACACCGGTCCTGTTCTCTTTTTCAGCACCATCGCTAAAAATCTTTTTAACAAGATCAATATATGCTTTCATCAATTATCTCTCCAAAACAGCAAGGATGGCTCCTTTATAAGGATCGATCTGTAATATACTTATGACAAAGTGCTATTTCAACTTTTATTATACTTTTCAAATATTATTACATTTTTCAAGTATTATAATAAAAAAACCCCGTGTAACATCTTGTATCACACGGGGTTAAATAATATAAAAATAATTCTCTTATTTTATATCTTTTTGAAGGTCATCCCCGGTTTGTCGTCCTTTCCTTCTTCGGTTAATTTAATATGAGTAGCGTCAATAATAGTAATGACGGATTTACTTCCCTTGTTCTTTCCGCTGACATTTTCAACGGTTACAGAATCTGATGTTTCAGCTGTGA
>Ga0180007_10004105_pt1 | contig 15654 bp, 22 predicted proteins | sample MM_PC_MetaG_FD_121122 | JGI IMG/M metagenome (GOLD analysis project Ga0180007, IMG submission 121122) | Groundwater microbial communities from the Aspo Hard Rock Laboratory (HRL) deep subsurface site, Sweden - MM_PC_MetaG | ecosystem: Environmental > Aquatic > Deep subsurface > Groundwater... | reverse complement strand
TCCAAAGCTTTTTTAGCAAGTTCTTTACCAACCTCAGAAGCCACCTCTGTCTTAGTTTTCCCTTTATGAGAAGTTGACTCAGAACTAACAAGTGTGATCCTGTTCTCGTCATCTATAAGTTGTACTCTTATATTTTTATTGGACCTAAAAACAGAAAGTCTTGGTTTTTGACTTGTTCCAAAAACCTTGTTTCTCACTCTTAGTTTTCTTTTCTCTTTACCTGTTTTTCTTAATTTTACGCGATACATATTAGGCTCCTGCTCCACCAGCACCAACTTTTCCTGCTTTACCAGGCTTCTTTCTAACAACCTCATCTTTGTATCTAACACCTTTTCCCTTGTAGGGCTCTGGTTTTCTAAATTTTCTAATGTTTGCTGCTGCTAGACCAACAAGTTGTTTGTTTGGACCTGTTACAGTAATATTTTTTTCATCCTCAACCTTAAGCTCTACACTCTCTGGTGCTTTAAACTTAATAGAATGCGAAAAACCTAAGGTCATCTCTATTGTGTCGTTTGATACCTGCTTTGCTCTGTAACCTACTCCAACAAGCTCTAATTTCTTTTCAAAACCTTCGGACACGCCCTTTATCATATTGGCAATCAAGGCTCTTGTTAAACCCCAAAAAGCTGGTGCTTTCTTAGTCTCTTTATTAACACTTACCAAAACCTGGCCTTCTTTCACGTCAACTTGTACCTCATGTCTAATATCTTGACTTAGTTCACCTTTAGGGCCTTTAACAACGACCTTAGATTCCGAAACTTCAACGGTTATTCCTGCTGGTATCTCAATTGGTGTTTTTCCTACTCTGCTCATATTTAATAAACCTCACACAAAACTTCCCCACCTAGTTTTTTCTTTTTGGCCTCATCCCCAGACATTACTCCCCTGGAGGTAGATACAATTAAAAGACCGTAACCACCTTGAACAGGCCTTAACTGACCTGCTCCTCTATATATCCTTTTTCCTGGCTTAGAAACTCTTCTAATATCACGTATTTTTGGGTTTCCCTCCTCATTAATTAAGTCTATTCTAAGCATTTTTCTTTTTGCTTCTTTTGGTTTAAAAACCTTAACTTCAGAAACAAAATTACCTTTTTGTAATGCCTTCGCTATGCTTTCGCACTCCTTTGAAAGGCCAATTTCAATAAAATCTTTGCCTATCATAGAGGCGTTTTTAATAGCACTTAACATGTTTGATATTCTATCAATACTCATATTTACCAGCTTGCCTTTCTTACTCCAGGAAGCACTCCTTTGTGAGCATATTCCCTAAAACACTTCCTACACATCTTAAATCTTCTAATATAGCCTCTGGGATTACCACAAAGAGGGCACCTATTATAGTCCCTTACATCAAATCTCTTTTTCTTCTTATGTCTTGCTATCATTGATTTTTTTGCCATATTTACTCCACAAAAGGAAAACCAAGTTCACTAAGTATAAACTTGTTCATTTCCTTTTTTTCTGAATCAAAAACTATACTTACCTGCATACTTCTAATACCTTTTGTAGTATTAGGATTAACTTCAGGAAATATTGTGTGTTCTCTAATACCTACTGAGTAGTTGCCACTGCTATCAAAGGAGTCTACACTAAAACCTCTAAAATCTCTAATCCTTGGAAAAGCTATATTAATAAGCTTATCTAAAAAGGCCCACATTTTTTCTCCTCTTAATGTAACCGCGTAACCTACAACATCGCCTTGTTTTATTTTAAATCCTGCCTCACTAAGCCTTGCTTTTCTAGGATATGCTTTTTGCCCTGCTATGCTACTTAGTTCCTCAATAAAGGTTTCAACTGCCTCTACGTTTTCCATAAAAGAACCTATCCCAGCATTTAAAACAACCTTTTTTATTTGAGGTACTTGCATAACATTTTTAAATTCAAACTGCTTAGTAACAACTGGTCTAACTTTTTCGATGTATTGTTTCTTTAATCTATTCATAATTATTTATCTAAAATTTCACCTGATCTTTTTGAAATCCTGTACTTTTTACCATCTGAAACCTTAAAACCAATTCTTGTTGTTTGCTTATTCTTTTCATCAAAATACATTACGTTACTAACATCAACTGGTTTTTCTATGCTTACTATTCCACCTTCTTTAGAAATAGTGCCGGGTTTAACATGTTTTTTAACTATATTAATGCCTTCAACAAGTACCTTGCCTCTTTCCTTTAAAGTCATAAGTACGGTACCGGTTTTACCCTTATCTTTACCTGTTAAAATCTTTACTTTGTCGCCTTTTTTAATTTTCATTACCATACCTCCTTTGCAAGAGATACTATCTTTAAATAACCTCTGTCTCTAATCTCTCTTGCAACTGGGCCAAACACTCTTGAACCAATCATATTTCCATCTTTATCAACAACCACAGCAGCATTATCATCAAATCTGACATAACTTCCATCTTTTCTTCTAGTTTCTTTCTTAGTTCTAACAATTATTGCTTTTACTATCGAGTGGTCTTTAACAACACCTGTGGAATCAGCCCCGCTAACAACAACTGTGACAGTATCACCAATAATAGCTGATCTTTTGTTTGAACCGGGTATACCAATAAGCTTTAACTTATGAGCGCCTGAGTTATCTGCTGGTTTTATTACAGCGCCTACTGGAAGCATTATTTCTTCTCCTTACCTAAAACCTCTATAACTTTAAAACAAACTTCCTTGCTTAAAGGTTTGCACTCTTCAATAGTGACTTCGTCTCCCATTTTTACTCCTATTTCGTCTCTTGCCTTAAATCTTCTAGTTTTTTTCATAACCTTCTCATACATTGGATGTCTAGCCTTGCTTTCAACAGAAACAACAACGGTTTTTTGCATTTTATTTGAAACTACTTTTCCTTTTATCTTTTTAGCCATTTTTCTTAACCTCCTCACTTAATAAAGTCTTTATTCTAGCAATATCTTTTTTCAAAACACCAATTTTTCTAACGTTCTTTTCTTTCTTTTCAAAAACCTCAATTTTTAACTTACTAAGGTTACCTCTTGCTTCCTTTAAAGCTTTGTGAAGATCTGATATTGATTTTTTCTTTAGGTCTTCTATTTTCATTTTAATCTTTCTTAATAAATTTAGTCTTTACTGGAAGCTTAGCTGAAGCTTTGTAGAAGGCTTTTTTGGCTATGTCTTCTGTAACTCCCGCAAGCTCAAAGATGATTTTTCCCGGTTTTATTACACATGCATAGTGATCTGTTGGAGATTTTCCACTTCCCATTCTAGTTTCAGCAGCTTTTTTGGATACTGACTTATCTGGAAATACTCTAATCCATAGCTTTCCCCCTCTTTTGGTCTCATGCATAATAGCTTTTCTTGCAGCTTCAAGTTGCCTTGATGTTAGTAAAACCCTATCTACAGCCTTAAGACCAAATTCACCAAAAGAAATAGTACTACCCCTCACAGCTATACCCTTATTAGTTCCTCTTTGCTGTTTTCTAAATTTTACTTTCCTTGGCATTAATAACATCTTTAAATCTCCACTTCCCCTTTATATATCCAAACTTTTACTCCAATAGTTCCGTATAACATTTGACAGGGAATTTGTGCATAATCGATGTCAGCCCTTAGTGTTTGAAGAGGAACTGCCCCTTCTCTAAACTTTTCAGTTCTCGAAACAGTGTTACTTCCGCTTAAAACACCAGAAAGTTGAATTTTAATTCCCTTTGCCCCTTTATCTATAGCAGAGTGAAGTGCAAAGTTAACAACTCTTCGGTAAGGAACTCTTCTTTTTAGCTGTCTACAAATATAGTCTCCAACAAGTCTTGCTTCTGTCTCTGGAGAGTTAGTTCCTTCAGCTGTAATTTTTATCTTTTTGCCTTTAGTAACCTTTTTAATTTCCTTTTCTAGCTCTTCAACTCCTGTCCCACCCTTACCAATAACAACACCAGGTTTTGAGACCTTAATTAAAATAGTTACTTCACTTTCAGTTCTTTCAATATCAATACACTTAAGGCCTGCCATACTAAGCTTATCTTCAATAAGTTTCCTAATTTTTTGATCTTCAAAAACTAAATCTGCGTATTCATCCTTACCAGCAAACCATCTAGAAGACCAATTTTTTGATATTCCAAGCCTATATCCAAGAGGATTTATCTTCTGTCCCATTATTTTTTAGCCTCCTTTTTTGCAGGTTTCTTAGTTTCAATTTTTTCTTCTTTTTTGACTGTATCTTTCTCACCTGGCGTAACCAAAGACGAAAGCTTAACAAAAACATGGCCTGTTCTTTTCTTTATTGGATCTGTTCTTCCCTTAGAACCAGCTTTTCCTCTTTTGGTAATAGGACCCGGACACACATAAATCTCTGAAACATACAAACTACTGATATCCATATTTTTAACTTGAGCGTTTGCCTCTGCAGACTTAACAACCTTTAGAACCATTTTTGCTGGCTTAGTTTTGTCAAAAGATAAAATTACCTTCGCTTTTTCAAGCAACTTACCCCTAACAAGATCCATAACTATAGCAGTCTTTTTAGGTGATAATCTTGCATATCTGTGTTTTGCTGTAGCCTCTATACTCATGCTTACTCTTCCTTGCCTTTCTTAGATGAGTGAGCTCTAAAAGTTCTTGTAGGAGCAAACTCTCCAAGTTTATGACCAACCATAGCCTCTGTAATAAAAACTTCGATATGTTTTCTACCATTATGAACACCAAAGGTAAGTCCCACCATCTCAGGAACAACTGTTGACCTCCTGGACCATGTTTTAATAGGAGTTCTATCTTTTGTTTCCAAGGCTTTTTTCACCTTTTTCATTAGTTTTTCGTCTACAAATATTCCCTTTTTTAGTGATCTAGACATATTATTTTCTCCTACTCTTAACTATAGTACGATTAGTTCTTTTTCTTTTTCTAGTTCTGACACCACGAGCTTTTTTACCCCATGGGGTTTTTGGTGAGGACATTCCAATACCGCTTGTCTTATACTTACCAGCATGAGGATGGTCTTTTTTAGGATCATTCATAGCAACACCCCTAACTGAGGGTCGTGAGCCTAAATGCCTTTTCCTACCAGCTTTACCAAGTCTAACATTTCTTCTATCAGGATTACTTAAAGAACCAATGGTTGCGTAACAATCTTCAAAAAACTTCTTAACCTCGCCACTTGGAAGCCTTACATTAACATATTTACCTTCCTTTGCAACTATCAAAGCGGTGTTTCCAGCCCCTCTCACAAGCACACCTCCTGCACCAGGATTAGTCTCAATATTATGAATAGGCATACTAAGAGGAATTTTAGATAGAGGAAGAGCATTACCCACATCAAAAGAAGCTTTTTCACTAGAAAGTACCTGAGACCCTTTCTTTAACGTCTCTGGGGCCAAGATATATCTTTTTTCGCCATCTGAATAATTAATCAGAGCAATATTACAACCTCTATTAGGATCATCATATATGCCTGCTACTTTTCCTGGAATATCTCTTTTATCTCTTTTGAAATCAATAGTTCTGTAAAGTTTTTTTGCTCCTCTTTGTTTATGTCGAACAGAAACGGTGCCTTTACCTCTTCCAGCAGGACCAGCTATACCTCTAGTTAATCTTTTCAATGGGCGCTCTTTAGAAACCTCTTTAACTAAGGTCTTTCTTCCTCTCAATCCTTCACTTGTAGGTCTATACGTTTTAATCATTTATGCTTCCTTTGGAAAAAGATCTATTTTCTGATCTTTTTTTAACTTAACTATAGCCTTCTTCCATTTACTTGTTTTAGTAAAACCCTTTGTTTTAGTTATTCTTTTCTTTTTGCCAGGTATAATCAAGGTCTTAACGTCTACAGCATCAACATTAAAAAGCTTTTTTAGCTCTTTTTTGACATCTTCTTTACTTGCCCTTAAATCAACCATAAACACATATCTATTCTCAGTACTAGTCAAAAGAATAGTTTTTTCTGTAACTATTGGTTTTATTAACACATTACTTATCTTCATCTTTGTTACCTTCCTTTTTACCTAAATATTTCTTTTCAATATCAAGTACAGCATCCTTTATAAAGATAATATTGTCTGATTTCAGTAAATCATAAGTATTTAAACTTCCAGCAAACTTAGTATTTAAACTTGAAATATTAGATGCACTTTTCACTAGATTTTCATCTTTTTTAAACCAAACTAAAAGAGCGCTGCTCTCAATTTTTAGCTTTTTCAAAATTTCAACCATAGTTTTTGTGCTTGGTTTTTCAAATTTAACTTTATCTAAAACGATAACCTGTTTGTCTTTAAATTTATATGAAAGAACAGACTTAAAAGCCAATACTCTCATCTTTTTAGGCATCTTTAGACTTGGTTTATAAGGCCTTGGACCATGTGCAATACCTCCACCAACCCAAATAGGGCTTCTAATTGAGCCGTGTCTTGCTCTACCAGTACCTTTTTGTCTCCAAGGTTTTTTTCCTCCACCTGAAACTTCCGCTCTAGTCTTAGTAGAAGATGTCCCTTGTCTTTGATTTATACTAAAAACCCTTACATATTGTGCAAGTAATGTGTCATTTGGCTCAATACCAAAAACATCATCACTTAGTGTGATCTCTTCTATTACTTCTGCCTTTGTATCTAATACCTTAACTTTCATCTTTAGATTCCTTGCTATTTAATACTTCTAATATTATTTTTGAATTTCTAGCTCCGGGAACAGGTCCAGAAACATAAACCAAATTATCTTTTATATCAACTTTCACAATCTTTAATCCCTTTATGGTTACCCTTGCATTTCCTTTTCTACCAGCCATTTTCTTGCCTTTTAAAACTCTACCGGGGGTTTGGCTTCCAATTGACCCCGGTGTTCTTGAAGTGATTCCTTGTCCTCTTGTCGCAGGACCTCCATGAAATCCCCATCTTTTCATAACTCCAGTAAAGCCCTTACCTTTAGATTTTCCTATTACAACAACGTCCATACCCTCTAAAGAGGCATCGGCCTTATCAGTTACCTCAATAACAGTAACTGGTATTACCTTACCGTTTTCACCAAAAACTTGGCTCATATTTAATTTTTTTCCTTTTATTTCAGTGTTTTCCATTTTTACAAAAAAATTAGCGCCCAAGGGCGCCCTGCCTCAATTTGACCCCTGTATGTAAATTATTAGTTATGTAACTAAATTTATCATTAAATTTATCAAAACCCTTGTAGAATACTACATTTTTATTGAAATTCCAACACCTGCAGGCAAGCTCAGCTTACTTAAGGTTTCTATCGTAGATGATGTTGGATTCAATACATCTATAACTCTTTTGTGGGTTCTTAATTCGAACTGCTCCCTTGACCTTTTATCAATGTGTGGACCCCTAATAACTGTGAACCTCTCAATCCTTGTAGGTAGGGGAACAGGACCCACTATCGTAGCGCCCGTTCTCACTGCTGTATCAACAATCTTAGAACAGCTAAGATCAACTATCCTACTATCGTAGGATTTTAGTTTTATTCTTATCTTGCTGTCTTTACTTCCTTTAGCCATAATTCTGATGAAAAAACCCCGCTCAGCGGGGTTTTTCCTATCTTTCCATCTATTACTTAATAACTTTACTTACAACTCCAGCACCAACGGTGTTTCCACCTTCTCTGATAGCAAATCTCATGCCATCTTCGATAGCAACTGGGGTAATAAGCTTAACAGTCATTTTAACGTTATCACCAGGCATAACCATCTCAACACCATCTGGAAGAGTAACCTCTCCAGTAACGTCTGTGGTTCTAACATAAAATTGAGGTCTGTAACCTGTAAAGAATGGTTTGTGTCTTCCACCTTCTTCTTTAGAAAGTACAACAACTTCTGCCTCAAATTCTGTGTGAGGATTAACTGAACCTGGTTTAGCTAGTACCTGACCTCTTTCAACGTCAGTTCTTTCAATTCCTCTGAGTAATACACCAACGTTATCACCAGCTTGAGCTTCTTTCATTGATTTTCTAAACATCTCAACACCAGTTACGATTGATTTTTGAGTATCTCTTATACCAACTATCTCTACCTCATCATTTATAGCTACTTTTCCTCTTTCTACTCTTCCAGTAACAACTGTCCCTCTACCAGAAATTGTGAATACGTCTTCTACAGACATAAGAAAAGGTTTATCAAGATCTCTTTGAGGAGTTGGAATATGCTCATCGACTGCAGTCATTAACTCTTCAATACTTTTTATAGCATCAGCATCGCCTTCTAAAGCCTTAAGTGCTGAACCTTTGACTATTGGGGTATTATCTCCATCAAAGCCGTACTTTGTTAGGAGCTCTCTAATCTCTAGCTCAACAAGATCCAAAAGCTCTTTATCATCAACCATATCTGTCTTGTTCATGAAAACTACCATTTCTGGTACGTTAACTTGTTTTGCAAGCAAGATGTGCTCTCTTGTCTGAGGCATGGGACCATCTGGAGCAGAAACAACTAAAATTGCTCCGTCCATTTGAGCTGCGCCTGTGATCATATTCTTGATGTAGTCTCTATGACCTGGTGCATCAATGTGAGCATAATGTCTTTTTTCTGTCTCATACTCAACGTGAGTAATGTTAATTGTAATTCCCCTTGCTTTTTCTTCAGGGGATTTATCAATATCTGCAAAGGCCGTATATTCACATAGACCTTTCTCCGACAATACTTTAGTAATTGCCGATGTTAATGTGGTTTTACCATGGTCAACATGACCAATAGTACCAATATTTACGTGTTCTTTGTTTCTAACAAATTCTGCCATTTTTAATTTTTCCTTTCAGTAAATAAACTGTTTTCCTTTTAACAGCCATTCTGTACGTTTTTGCGAAGGTTCTTTTTGTCAAAGAACACTCGCTTACGTTCGGAATGGTGCTATTAGGCCAAAAAATAAGTACTTAAGCAAATGATAGTTAACCAAATTAAACCCTAAAAATCAAGGCTTTTTCCTTTAACTACACTTAACTCTGAGCCCCACTAACAATCTGCTCTGCAATATTTGCAGGAACTTCTTGGTAGTGACTAGGTTCCATTGTAGATGATCCTCTTCCTTGAGTCATCCCCCTTAGCTCAGTTGTATATCCAAACATTTCAGCCAGAGGTGCTTTAGCCGAGATAATGACAGCTTTTCCCCTTGTCTGAGTTCCTTCAATCTTACTCCTTTTTGAAGACAAATTGCCAATAACATCTCCCATGTATTCTTCTGGAACTACAACTTCTACCTTCATTATAGGTTCAAGTAGGTATGAGTCAGAAGCTCTTTGAGCCTTTCTTAAAGCTTCAATAGCAGCCATCTTAAATGCCATTTCAGAAGAATCTACCTCATGGTAGGACCCATCATATAAAGTTACTCTAAAGTCAACCAAAGGATACCCTGCAATTGTACCGTTTTCGGCAGCCTCTTTGATACCTTTTTCAACTGCTGGAACATATTCTTTTGGAATTGACCCACCAACTACTTTGTCTATAAATTCAAAACCCTCCCCTCTTTCTAAAGGCTCTACTTTAATAAGAACATGGCCATATTGTCCTCTTCCGCCAGTTTGTCTAATATACTTACCTTCTACATCTACAGGATTTCTAAATGTTTCTCTGTATGCAACTTGAGGTATTCCAGTGTTTACTTCTAGCTTAAATTCTCTTTTCATACGATCAACGATAATCTCAAGATGAAGCTCTCCCATCCCATAGAGGATTGTTTGACCCGTTTCTTGATTAGCTTTTACCTCAAGTGTTGGATCTTCTTCTAAGAATTTTTTGACAACTTCTCCCATTTTATCTCTGTCGTCCTTAGACTTTGGCTCTATAACAACCCCGATAACAGGTTTTGCAAAACTAATTCTATCTAAAAGTATAGGATTATCTTCACTACAAAGTGTGTCTCCTGTTACAGCCTTTGTTCCTATAGCTGCAGCTATTTCACCAGCTGAAACTTCCTTTACATCTTCTCTTTTATTAGCGTGCATTAGAATTATTCTTCCAAGTCTTTCTTTTTCTCCAGTTGTAGCATTGTATATATATGAGCCTGCTGTTGCCTTTCCAGAGTAGACTCTAAAATAAGTAAGTCTTCCTACGTAAGGGTCTGTCTGAACCTTAAAGGCAAGGGCTGCAAGAGGACCGTTTTCATCTGCCGGCAGTTCAATATGCTCATCAGATTTTTCTTTTATACCCATTACTGGTGGCTTATCTTTAGGAGAAGGTAAATAGTCTATTACACCATCAAGTAACTTTTGAGCTCCTTTGTTTTGAAGAGAAGTACCACAGTAAATAGGATAAATATCTGTATTAATAGTGAGTTTTCTTAGCCCAGTTCTTATTTCATCTTCAGTTAGCTCTTCTCCACTCAGATATTTTTCAATAAGTTTGTTGTCTGATTCGGCTACCTTTTCCATCATCTTTTTTCTGTAATTATTGGCTTTTTCAAGTAAGTCTTCTGGAATATCGTATTCGGTAACTTCTTTACCGAGCTCTCCTTCAAACTTATATGCCCTCATCTTCACAAGATCAATCATTCCAGTGAAATCTCCTTCCCTACCAATAGGTAATTGGATAGGAAGACCTTTATCAGTGAGTTTTTCAGCAATTGATTCCACAGACATATAGAAATCCCCACCAACCTTATCCAATTTGTTTATAAAAAATAAAAGAGGAACATCATATTTTTGAGCTTGTCTATAAACAGTTTCTGATTGAGGTTCAACACCCTGTGAGCCGTCAAGAAGTATTACACCACCATCCAAAACTCTTAAAGATCTTTCAACCTCTGCTGTAAAATCAACGTGTCCTGGAGTATCAATAATATTTATTCTGTGGTCTTTCCAAAAACAAGTGATTGCTGCAGCTTGGATAGTTATACCTCGTTCTCTTTCCTGATCCATCCAGTCTGTTACTGTGGTGCCATCATCAATATCTCCTATTTTGTAGGTTTTACCTGTATAAAAAAGGATTCTTTCAGTAGTTGTGGTTTTTCCTGCATCAATATGAGCAATAATCCCGATGTTTCGGATTTTTTCTAAAGGATATTTTTTGTTTGTTGTTTCTTCTGCCATACTTATTAGTCTTTAAAAATATACACGGAAAACCTGTTAATATCTAGCAAAATGGGCAAAAGCTCTGTTGGCCTCAGCCATTTTGTGAGTATCTTCTTTCTTCTTAATTGAATCCCCAATACCTTGATGTGCATTTTTTAACTCGTCATAAAGTCTGTCTGCCATAGGTTTTCCAGACTTTGATTTAGCAGCTCCTACAACCCATCTAATAGCCAAGGCCTCTGACCTATCATGCTTTAAAGGCATTGGAACCTGATAAGTTGCTCCTCCGACTCTTCTTGATCTTACTTCCTGTTGGGGCATAATGTTTTTGATAGCTTCTTCAAATACCTTTAGGGCTTCTTTTGGGTCCTCAGAAAGCTTTTCAATAGCATCGTAAACAATGTTTTGAGCAATAGACTTTTTACCTTCTTCCATAACAACGTTAATAGTTCTAGTTACAACTCTAGACTTATGAACGGCATCAGGAATTATTAGTCTTTTTTTTGCTCGTCTTCCTCTCATTTATTACTCCTTTAGCTTTCTTGTTCCATAAATTGATCTACTGCTTTTTCTTCCTTGAACTCCTGAAAGGTCAAGGGTTCCTCTAACAATCTCGTATTTAATGCCAGGAAGGTCTTGAACCTTACCACCTTTTACCAATACAACGGAGTGTTCTTGAAGGTTGTGTCCCTCACCAGGAATATATGCAGTAACTTCTCTACCGTTTGAAAGCCTTATTCTAGCAGCCTTCCTCAAGGCAGAATTAGGTTTTTTAGGAGTTAAAGTTCTAACTTGCAATACTACACCTCTTTTTAAAGGACTCGGAAATCTAACAATTTTTCTAAATTTTGTATTAAAATGCTCCTTCAAGGCCGGTGTAGAGGCCTTTTTAACCTTTTTTCTTCTTTTTTTCTTAATTAATTGATTTGTTGTAGGCATAGCTTACTCCTCGTAATCCGCTACAGCTCTTTCTCCTGTTGGGATAAGTCTACCAATAATTACGTTTTCTTTTAATCCTGTAAGGTTATCAATCCTACCAGAACATGCCGCATCTGTTAATACACTGCTTGTATGAATAAAGGATGCTGCTGATAACCAACTATCAGTTTTTAATGCTGCTTTAGTAATCCCAAGCATTACAATTTTACCTGTTGCAGGTGCTCCCCCACTAGCTAAGACTCTTTCTGCCTCTTCGTCAAAGCTTGCCCTTGTTGCTAATTCTCCAGTCATGGATTCTGTGTCACCGGGGTCTTCTATCTTAACATGATTGAACATCTGACTTACAACAACTTCTAGATGTTTATCATTTAAAGCAACGCCCTGAGAAGCGTAAACATTTTGAATTTCCTCAATGATATATTTCTTTGTTTCATCAACACCAACCGTTCTATACAAATCTGCAAGATTAAGGTTCCCGCTTGTTAGCTTTTGTCCTTTAACAACAAGCTCTCCATCTTTAACAACGATCTCTTCAACAGGGTCTACGAGGTATTCAGTTCTTTCTTCACCAGAGTCAGAAGGAATAACAATAACTTTTCTCTCGTCACCATTTTTCTCAACTTTTGCTATTCCAGTAATTTCTGCCATTACAGATAAGAACTTTGGCGCTCTTGCTTCAACTAATTCTTCAACTCTAGGAAGACCTTGGGTAATATCTTTACCTGCAACACCTCCGGAATGGAAAGTCTTCATAGTAAGTTGTGTTCCGGGCTCTCCAATTGATTGGGCCGCTGCAACCCCGACTGCAGTACCTAACTTAACAAGCTTCCCTGTCATGAGATCAGTTCCGTAACACTTAGCACATATTCCTCTTCTTGTCTCACAATGCATTGGAGACCTAATAGGGATAACCTCAATTCCGGCTTTTTCTATTTCCGCAACATCATCATCGGTTAAAAAGGTTCCTTTTTTAACAATAGTTTTGGATCCTTTCTTAACATCTTGAGCTAAGATCCTACCAACAACTCTTTCCGCAAAGGTTTGGAGAAGAGTGCCTTTTCCAACCTGCATCTCACGCCCATCGTCAGTACCACAATCATCTGCTCTTACAATAACGTCCTGACAAACATCAACTAATCTTCGAGTTAAATATCCTGCATCAGCAGTCTTTAGACCTTTATCCACAAGTCCTTTTCTAGCACCTCTTGAACTAATAAAGTATTCTAGTGCAGAAAGACCTTCTTTAAAGTTTCCAAAAACAGGAGTTTCAACAACTTTTCCGGTAGGATCCATAACAAGTCCCTTCATACCAGCAAGTTGGTTGATCTGATCTCTTGAAGTTTTAGTTGTACCTGATATAACAAGGGCCTTTATGGGGTTATGCTCATCCATAGTTTCCCAAACAGCATCATCAAGCTCAGATCTAGCGTTAGTCCAAACATCTTTCTTCTTATTTCTAGCCTCTTCTATTGTGATTAATCCTCTTCTAAAATAGTTATCAAATTCAGCAACCTGTTGTTTTCCAGATTCAATAATTTTTTCTCTACTTTCTGGAATATCAATATCAGAAAGGGATACAGATTGACCACAAGAAGTTCCATACTTTAAACCTATATCTTTAACATCATCAATGAGCTTGACAATTATTCCTCTGTCGTCATTCTTTAAGGCTTTTATTAAAAGACTATTAGCCCTTCCTTTATCCATTGTTTCGTTAATATAACCAAAACCTTCTGGAACAACTTTGTTAAAGATTACTCTTCCTGCAGTTGTTTGTACTATCTCGCCATTCATTAAAAGTTTAATTTCTTGTCTTAAATTAACCTCTCTTGTAATATTGCATACGTACATCAGCTCATCTTCAGATGAAAAAACTCTTTCAAACAGAGGTAAAGTGTCATCTATAGAAGTCAGATAATAAACACCAAAAAGCATAATTTTTGTAGGAACAGAAATTGGGGAACCATCTGAAGGTCTTAAAAGATTATTTGTCGATATCATAAGTTCCTTGGCTTCTTTTATAGCTGGTTTGGACAAAGGTACATGAACAGCCATTTGATCCCCATCAAAATCAGCATTAAAGCCAGGACACACACACAAGTGGAGTCTAATAGCGTTACCTTCAATAAGTTTTGGATAGAAAGCCTGAATACCAAGCCTCCAAAGAGTAGGTGCTCTGTTTAAAAGTACCGGGTGTCCTTCAACAACTTCTTCTAAAATATCCCAAACTTCAGGAGATTTTCCATCTAGATAGTATTTAGCACTTTTAACGTTAGGGGCATAGCCTCGAGCTAGAATTTCTCTCAAAACCATAGGTTTAAATAACTCAAGTGCCATATCTTTTGGAATACCACACTCATCAAGCTTTAGTTCAGGACCATCAATAATAACTGCTCTACCAGAATAATCTACTCTCTTACCTAAAAGATTTAACCTAAAAATACCTTGTTTGCCTTTAATCATGTCAGCAAGAGAGCTTAGCTCTTTTCTTCTTGAAGGTCGGGACTTCTTTCTTCTTTTAGAAGAATCAAAAAGCGCATCAACTGCTTCTTGAAGCATTCTCTTTTCGTTTCTAACAATAATTTCAGGTGCACCAAGGTCCAAAAGTCTTTTTAATCTGTTATTCCTATTGATAAGTCTTCTATAAAGATCATTAAGATCTGATGTTGCAAATCTTCCACCATCAAGCTGAACCATAGGCCTTAGGTCTGGAGGAATAACTGGAACAACCTCAAAAATCATTCTATCTGGAGAAACATTCGCTTTTCTAAACTGCTCAATGACTCTTAGTCTTTTTACTATCTTTTGAGCTTTTTGACCCTTTGATTTCTGTAGGTCTTCTCTTAATTTTTCTGATACCACATTCAAATTCATTTTCTCAAGAATCCCTTGAAGAGCACTGGCACCAATTTCAAGTTTACAAAACTTGTTCAAATAACTGTAAAGAGAAATATATTCGTTTTCAGAGATCACAGCATACATACCAACACTCTCTATTTTCTTTTGAACGAGTTTAAATCTCTTTTCTTGCTCTTCAAATTTCTTATCGTAGGCACTTTTCAGAACTTGTATCTTTTGTTTCATTTTCAAACTTTCTTCTTTTGCTTTTAGCTCATCTTTTTGTTTTGAAACAGTTTCTAATTCCTTTTGAAGTTTTACTACCTCGCTATCAAGCTCTTTTTGCAAAACATTTCTTGACCCCTCGGAATCTTTTGCAACCTGACTTATTGCTTTGGCTTTCTTTTCTGTATCTATCTCTGTAACAATAAATGAAGCAAAGTAGACAACTGACTCAACGTTTCTAGGAGTAACATTTAGTAAAAGAGCCATCTTAGAAGGAATTCCTTTAAAAAACCACACATGGGCTACTGGACAGGCAAGAGTAATGTGTCCCATTCTTTCTCTTCTTACCCTACTGTGAGTAACCTCAACCCCACACTTATCACAAATTACACCCTTATATCTAATACCTTTATATTTTCCACAGTAACATTCGTAGTTTTTAGATGGACCAAATATTCTTTCATCAAAAAGTCCATCTCTTTCTGACTTAAATGTTCTATAGTTTATCGTTTCAGGTTTTGTTACTTCACCATATGACCAACTAAGTATCTCCTCACCTGAGGCAAGATATATTCTTAATGCATCAAAATCTTTTAGTTTATTTATATCTTTCATTTTTGTTCCTCTTCTGAAGATTTTTTAGTTAAAATTTCTAAGTCCTCTTTACCAAGTTTTCCTTTAGACTCTTCTAAAACCTCTACAATTTCTTCTAC
>Ga0180007_10004104_pt1 | contig 15655 bp, 39 predicted proteins | sample MM_PC_MetaG_FD_121122 | JGI IMG/M metagenome (GOLD analysis project Ga0180007, IMG submission 121122) | Groundwater microbial communities from the Aspo Hard Rock Laboratory (HRL) deep subsurface site, Sweden - MM_PC_MetaG | ecosystem: Environmental > Aquatic > Deep subsurface > Groundwater... | reverse complement strand
TATTTTGATTTACTCCAAACAATAATCGTGCATCCAAAGCATTTTTATATGCAATCAAATGAGTATTTTTATATCCATAGAGTTCATAAGAAAGAGAGATATTTTCTGGACAATGCCTAAGTTGAGGATATCGTTCTAATATTTCATCCCATAGCGCTTTGAAGTTTCCATATTTATTCGACTTTATTATTGGCAAACGTCTTGCTTTGAAGGTCATATATCTTTTGCCATGCGCATCAAAATAAGAATAGGCGCATATATTAGTCCCATCTAACTTTTCATATACATAAATGTTTGTCCAGTTTTTTACAAAATGATAAACCCTGTCACCCTCTTTATCTCTTCCAAATGGGTAATGAAGTTTAGGAGTGCCATATATTATTTGTTTCGGCACTACTTCATTGTTGACAGCATAAATAATAAGTGCGCCGTATCTATGGTCCGATTGATAACAAATATACCCACTGATTATATTGTTATTATATGGGTCTATTTCTTCAAAATGTTTCAAACAACTATTTGATGTGCCCAATAACTTTGCTGCTGATGTTTTATCCATTTATTCCTCTAGTAAATATATTTGATCCAAGTTTTTTATTGGCAGCTCTCGGTCTCCACCAGTAACATATTCTCCATCTTTATCACATTCTATCGCACATGCATAACAATCATTAGACATATAAAATATATAAGATACGATGAACCAGCTTACTCCATATTTAGCAAGAAGCCATACCTTATTATCTTGCTCATACATTTCTATCATTTGTTTTACACTTATCTTAGTTAGTTTAGGCATTGGGGTTTTCTCCGGATTTCCAGTTTATATTACATGAAGACTTTATTTCTTCAACTCTGTCTTCTCCCTCTAAAGTATAAAGTGCTTCTTCTATATAGTATTGTTTGCTTTCAGGGTTATATGTCATAAGTGCTTGAATAAGCAAGGCAGATATATCAATGCGACATTTATCAACTTTCTCTAACATATTTTCCATTTCATTTGCAATGTCCAACATTTCATTTAGGTCTGATGTATCTTCTTCATCCATTCATTCCTCCCCATCTTTCTTTTGCTTCTTCAAGTGTTTTAGAACAACATACTCTGTCGTTTTCGTCTAATAAATGTTCAGAAATGGCATATGGTGGACCATTATACCAACTTTCATCATCTTTATTTAGCATAATAGAGGACACAGTTCTAGTCCCCTTATCAGTGCATCGGCAAAGAATGGTGTAATAATAGAAATCTTGCCCTATTTCAAAATCTTCCATATTCATCGAACATCCTTTCATCCCAAGCGCTTGATAATATATTCAAAAGCATAGAAAACAGGATTTAATATATGCAATAATCCTTCTGATAAAAGAGTACAAAATATAAAAAAGCACATAGCAAGACCAAACATACAAAGTGCAAAACCAAAGAACGGCTCACTTTTTCTGTTTGCTTTATTTGCAACTCCTCTTTTATATAGTTTTTTAGATGAATATAGTCCAATACCAAATAATATACCCAATAGAATAGACAAACACAATAGTATTATTCCTTTATTGTACTGTTGCTGAATAATAATGGGCCACAAATATTCTATTGTAGTTCCCATTTTAGCGGCCAAAGCATCTAGACGAGATAAGATTTCCTGAGGTAGATTTTCCATTTTTTAGGTCCTTTCTATTCTTCTGCTATTACTACAAACTGATTATCACTAAGAAGCAATGCAATCTCTTTGTCTTTGCTACTAAAGGATATATGACATCTATTTCCCGAAGTTCTAAAAGATGGGCAAGTGCTGTTTTTATATAGCATAAATAACACATCTATTCCTTCACCGCTTGTATTAAGGTCTCTAACTGAATCATTATTCATAATCTTTATAGTGTACATTTTTAGTCCTTTCTTTTTTGAATAAACCTATAATATAAAGATTGTTCTAATCTTTCCACCTTTTCTTGCTGCTGCCTCATTTTATTTTTTATATCCTTAAGTTTTTCTATTATAGATTTCTCATATTCAGTAAATATATATTGCTTATATTCCCAATAGTCTTTTGACGTTTTTGGTTTTTTTATTATTTTTGCTCTCATTCGGATCTTTCTACCGTATAATATATAGGTGACAAAAACCGGAAAAAAGGAGAAGTTATGAAAAAATGTTTAGTATGTGGACAAGAGTTTGAACCTTCCCATGGTAATCAGCGCTATTGTTCAGAAGAATGTAAAGGGAAAGTAACTAAGCGCTATATGTCTTCCTGGCGGTCAAAGAACAGAGACAAAATCAATGAGGAAAAGAAAACCAAATATAGTCATATTATCAAATCTAATGAGCGGGATTATATTCGAGGCGGACACAGAGCTTATTTATCCATCTTATCTCGTTGTAATAACATAAATCATCCTCAATACGCAGGATATGGAGCACGAGGAATAAAGTGCACATTGACAAAAGAGCAGTTTTTATCTTTTTATTTTTCTACTGATGTTTGTGCTCAATGCGGACATAAACTAAACGATGAAAATCGTAAAGCGTCTAATGGTCGCACTTTAGATAGAATAGACCAGGCAAAGGGATATGAGGAAGGCAATCTACAAATCCTTTGTCGGTCGTGTAACTCTAAGAAAATATTTAGCAGGAGCAAAAGGGGGCGTTAGTTTTTTACTATCTTCAACAACTCTAACTTTTCACATCGAGCTTTCCCATCCGTATTATATGGGACTACAATCGAACAGGCCCATTCCCATCGAATCCGGCAAAGCCAAATGGGCGAACCACCATTTTCCTTACACCATGTTTTAGTTGCAAAGTTTATGCCACATCCACAATCTGTACACCTATCCGGATTCACCACTTCTTCTAAAATCTTTCCTGGGGCGAACTTCCAACTTTTAGGCGCCTTGTTTGCGAATGGTCCTATTTCGTTCTTATATACTAAATATCCATCGCCATCTTTCCTGAACTTTTGCGCCATCCAGGACGCCGGATTGATTAGTCCGGTTACTCCAGAAAGATTGGCGCCGGAAAGATCGGCGTAGGAAAGATCGGCGCAGGAAAGTTTGGCGAAGGCAAGATCGGCGTTGAAAAGTTTGGCGTAGGAAAGATCGGAGTAGAAAAGATCGGCGTTGGAAAGTTTGGCGCCAGGTTCAATCTTGTATTCTTTTCCGTTGATAAGCATTTTTACCTCCAGCATTTCTGACAATCTAAACAGCGTCCAGTTGTACAACAAACAGTTACGCAATGCTCTTTTGCATATTCCCCCTCTACTTGTTTAGCAAACTTATTATAATATTTTCCCATTGTATATTTGAATGTTGGTACATTTAGATACTTTTTAGGACCATGATAAAGTGTCACAATATCTACTTTAGGCAGGAAATACCACAACTCATCTTCATTTAGGGCCGCACACCTTATTTTATATTTGGAAGGATTGCGAGCGGTCATAGAGGCCATTGTGGCATTATGAACATGATTTCCATGTTTATCTACTGACAACTGAATAATGTCTACACAATCTTCAATGCGCTTTATAATCTTATATTGTTTTGTTATAGCATGAACTCTAAATCCTCTTGACCTAATAAATGTAAATACTTTGCGCCAAAATCTGATATGTTGTGGCATTATATCAGATATTGCGAATGCTCGAAACGAAAAATTGTCTTCAACAATCTTTCTAAACTCTTCTAAAAATATCGCCATATATCCACTATTGAATATGGGGGCACAGTATAATATATTAGGTTTGAACTGCTTATATAAAGCGTGCAGTTGGTGCTTATAGCAATAGCGACATGGATTTCCGTTTACTTCTTTAGGGCAGATTGTTCCAAGGTCTAATGACAATAGAGTTTTTTGATTGAACCTAACATATAGCAACTGACCTCTTTCGTGCCATTTTCGCACAAGCGTTTTTACTTTATTATATTTTGTCTGCATATTCATTTTACCCTTACCGCACAATCTTTACAAAAATAATCAGCATACATTTGTCCGTAGTATTTATGAACTTTTCCACATCTTGAACAAATATAGAAATCACTATTACATACCATTCTTGCTTTTCTATTTAGTGGGGCAAAGTCTTCAAATAAATCGAATATGCCCAAACACTCTCTTGATCTTCCATCTTTTTTTACCCAAACAGCACAATGTAGATTTTTCAAATCAACATCAGAAATGTGGAATGTTAGATGTGAGTATTTGCTTTCAAGTCTTGCTACAATATTTTTAGTTATCATTCATAAACCTCGACACCCAATAAAAACATGCTATATAATGTAAAATAACAATGATTGCAAGAGTTATCTTTGTTTTCATACTACATTATACCATATTCCGGACGGGTTGTCAACGACAAACTTTGTCACTCACTGTCCAATCTTTTTACATCTTCTTCATAAATATAAGAACCCGACCATTTGTCTACTAAAGAATAAACATCAATCATTATATCTATTATTTTATCACATAAATCTCGGGAGCCATTAGCATCTTGCAGTCTGATACAAAGCGCCATTTGATTTATATTATTTATCAAATCTATTAGACGCAACATGATTTTAGTTTGCACTACTTTTCTCCCTTATCTTTTGTATGAAAATATTTAGTGCCACTTTAGTTCTAACAAGTTGGGTTGCAGTGTCCCCATTCATCCACGCCTTTCTTAGGCATTCAATCATTTCTTCAAACTTGTCATACTTTACTATTGTTCTCAAGGTTTTGCCACTAATATTTAGCATTACCCAAGATGAAAATGCCACATCTTTTTCTGTATTGGTAAATCCGGCAACTAACTTATTTATTTTTTTGACTAATGGATGTGCCCAAATCCTCATATATCCACCCTCTTTGGGAAACTCCATGTCTAATAGTTTAGCGCTAGACATAACAAATAGAAATCCATTTTTTGCTTTTTCTATCCCCTGAACAAGTTCAAACGGGTTGTGTAATGTTGCTTCAAATAGTGTGGCAAGTTTTTTGGCATTTTTATAATGCATGAATGGCAAAATATAGATATGCTCATCTTCATCAATGATGATTTCTACTGGGTTCATTCCCCCTCCTTTTTTTATCTAAATCTTGTAACATTTTTTGGAACAAACAGTTATGACAAGAGGGTTGAATACAATAACGACAAGTGGGTTGAATATGTTCCCATGGATCATTTTTCATAGACATTTCTCACAACTATATGAAACCCCATCTGATGTATAGTAATAGGCATTAGACCGCTCATTCTTTAGTTTTACCAACAAAACACCATTAGGACCAATCATTATTTTTGCGATTTGGTCTTCTTGTTCACAATATATTTGAAATATAATCTGTCCAACAATACTTGCTTCTGTTTTAGTCAAGTCCCTATTTTCTACAAACTCAATATTGAAGCCTTTTTTCATATTCCCCACTCCAAATCTCTGCACCCACAAATAGGGCATTTTTCATGGTCATACGGGTTATAGACGCCACAAACTTCGCCACAATATTTACAGCGAACCCACAATATATTTTCTTCGTAGCGTCCTTCTATTTCTGATAAATCTTTTTCGTTCATATTGTCCTCACTTCAAAATGATAAAAAATCCAGTCTCCGCTTTCTTCCATTCCAATATATTCTGCTCCAATATTATTTATTAGTTGCAATGCCTTTCTCATTTGTGTATATGGGAAAGTCCGTATACGCCTCTCTTTATCTTTTATTTTATACTCTATTGTTTTTATAGTCATCTTACTCCTCTAATATAACTTCCCAGTTTATAGATGGAGAAGTATCTTTTTGAACAATGGTTTTTTTATTGTCATCTATTGTCTTATCATAATGTAGTCTGCGTACCTTTATTATTGCCTCGTCTTCGTTTTCTGCTTCAACAGAATAATAGTAAGTTACTTTTACTCCTATAGTGTATTTCATTTTTTCTTTCCTTTCACAAAAGTTTTACAATCAGATTTGATTACAAAAGTATCAAAAACGTGTCCCTTATCACCCTTTATTTGTTCTATATATTTTAGGGCCCTCTTGAAATCTTCATTATCAATAACGAGTGGAACCGCCTTTCCCCAATAGACTGCATTGATTTTATTTTTATATTTACCTCCTGATTTTTTACATTTACAACTCTTGCTTTCTTTCCCTAAACTTATAATATCATGACAATGCGGACAATATATTAGTTTCACTGTATCCTCTTTATTAGTTTTACCTTGCTTGCTCTGCTTCCATGTTCATATTGATAGACAATATGTCCTGGTGGAACCTCTATTTTCCAAACACAATAGGTACAAATCCCTTCAAAGGCGGATCTTATATCACGAAATACCATATCATTATGGGCATATTTAAGTTCATTCCAAAAGCTTACTCCACGGTAACAATCTATATCATGTTTTCTAAGTGAAGCAGTCAGAAAAGCTCCACGATGGATTTTCCAATCTTTTGGTCTAGTATAATGTGGGCAGTCAAGTTTTCCATGATTATCTATAGTAAAAACTTTATATCCTACTATTGGATTTTGTTTTGTTGAACGTACTTTCATCGAAATCTCCTAAATCTACTCCAACAAACACAAAGAATACCAAATATTGCCCAACTTATTACTCCCTTATATATTTGTTCTTGGTCTAATAGGGTAAAATATTTACAAAGGGCGATAACAGGAACAAAAAACATAGTGAGGATTATATAGATGGACCAAAACATTATTTTACTTCAATCCAGTCGATTGCAAACACATCTTCTTTACTCAATACGACATAATCTGATTCATTATTATCTTCATATACAATAAACAAATCTTCATCTTCAAATGTTAGATACGTATCTGTTCCTCCAGATAGTCGTCTAAACTTTTCCCATGTTTTTACTGCTTCTAAGAAGCCTTTTTGTTCTACTGGATTATATTCTTCCCAATCATTTTGTGTAAAATCATCCCATGAGAATTCTGGACATACTACTTCTGTTTTTGTTTCTTTTTTAAGATATAGGCGCAGTAAACTACCACCTTCTAAAAATATATAACAATCTTTTGCATAAGTTGATCGTCTTACTTTGCTATATCGAGCTAGTGCTTCTGTTAGTTTCATCATAAATCCTTTCTATTTAGTCCTTTACTTCAATCCAGTCATTCGCTAATAAATCTGTTTTACTAATATCTACACAAAAAATGTGTTTCCCTTCTTGATCTGGATCAATATTCCATGAAAACATAGTTAGCTTTCCCTCTTCTCTAAAGTGAAAAAAGAACCCTGTATTATCATTTTTCCTGCGGAACTTTGTCCACGCTTTTACTGCTTCTAAAAAACTTTTTTGTTCTACATATTCTTCCCAATCGTCACTTATAATATCATCCAACTGTATTATGGCTCCTACTTCATCTCCATTAGAATAATGCATAAATAAAGTATCATGGTTTACAAATATATATGTATTTTCATCATCCAATGGTCGCCTTACTTTATTATATAGTTCTAATGCTTTTTCTAGTTTCATTTTTTTCCTTTCTTTTGAATGGTGGCCGAGGAGGGATTTGAACCCTCAACCCTTTTCCAGGGGCCGGATTTTGAATCCGGTGCGTAAACCATTCCGCCACTCGGCCTATCTTATTTTTTTACTCCATAAATACAATAAGAGGTTGTTCTATTACATCCATGATTTATTCCGAAACGCAAGTATTTATATCCCTGTTCATAAGCCTCCTTCATCTTATTCTCTAACATTTGCATTACTAAGTTGACATCGCCTTCCAAATCGTTCATTGGAAGTCCAATAATACAATGTTCATTATTCATAGTTCATCAAGACCCCATCCAATAAATGTAAAATAAAACGATGTGAAAGAATACCACCTTGGCAGCACTTCATTATTATATGAGATTTTTATATAAGCATCTTTCTGTTCGGCGATTTGAAATGCAACCTCTTTATTTGCCCACTCTTCCTCTCTTCGACTTTCGGGAAAAGTTCTATTTAGCGTGCCATTTTTAGGCAAAATACATTCGCCATTTCTAGTCATTGTAAATATCTTTTCTGTGTTTTGATATATCCAAAATAACTTTCATGAAGAATTGCCCACACCATTTTTAGCAATCTTTTACTTGCGCCCATTTTTTTCAGCAATCTTAGCGCATTTATAGATGCCGCCCTTTCTCTTTTTATTCTGCATTTTGTAGGGCCTATAAATCCTATTATCAAAAGCCCATTTTCTACATTTTCTTGTATCGTTACAGGATTTTTCTTATAGTCTAAATAATGTCCATATTCATGAGACAAGGTTGATAGAGTATCTATATTATTTTTATTACATACAATAATCTGATTAGTATTTGGATCGAATGATCCATATTTTTTTGTCCTTCTTATTATAATACAATCTTTTTTTACCTTCTTTACTAATGCTTGGAGCAGTTCTCTTGCTGTCATTTATTTCTCCAGTCCATAGATTTGTCTGATAATCCATATTTTTTACACCACTTTCTTACAGCATTATCAGTAACCCCGTATTCTTTTCCCACCCTTGCAAAGTTTCCGTTTAGTTGTATTATTTTATTTTTTAGAGTTATTTTATCAGGCAAATGCTCGCTGCGCTTTTTGTTCATACATTCTACGCTACAATATTGCTGGTCTTTTCTTTTAGTTTCAAAATATTTATTGCATCCAATGCAAGTTTTTTTATTATGACTGACAAAATGCTCACTAACTTTTTTGTCTTTATTTTTATGTAGAGAAGTGTGATGAGAGTGTGGCATTATTTGTAGATTATCAATATTATTATTATGTTTATTTCCATCTATATGATGTACTATGGTTTTTCTAGGTAAAAACTTCTTGATTTTTTGTTCTATAATCAATCTATGTTCATATACATATCCACCCATTCTTCCTTTATATGAAAATGGGTGTTCTGGTACTTTTATAACCCATCTACCATTGAGTTTGATTCTTTTTCTATCTTTATAATCTTTGTCAAAGTCAAAATCTAGTCCATACCCTACGCTCTTTTTATTTTTTATTATTGCTTCCCCGGCATAAGAACAGTTATGTGAACAATATTTTTGTTTTTTAGCTTTAGGAATAAATGTTTTATTGCAAACATTACACCTTCTTGTTATCCCATGAGATTTCCCCCACGAATATCTTTTTGAATGATAACTATTTTTACATTTTTTAGAACAAAACTTTTTGTCAGAGGATTCTTTTCCACAATGCGCACATTTCATTATTGCCTCCTTATATCTGTTTGTAGGCTCAACTTCTACATCTATAGATATAAAAAGATGCAACAATGTTGTAGGAAAAGTCGAACCGCCTTGAAAAGTATTATAGTTATAAATGGTGCCCCCGGTTGGATTTGAACCAACGCTCTTCATCTTATAAGGATGACGCCTGTAACCTGACTCGGCCACGGGGGCATTTTATATACTAAAAAATCAATGCTCCTTTATATTGCCAACTATAACGCAAATGTTGTCCATCAAAAATAAAAGAGCGGGGTTGTTTGATTTCTACTCTATCATCTAGACAATCTGAAATACAAACACTCATTCCACTTACATCATAAACTCGTCCATTCCAATCGAAGTCCCAAAGATTCGTCCCGATTTCATCAAAACACCAAGAATAGTTTTGTTTATCTGCATATTTATTTATCCAATCAACAACTTTTTTATTATTACATTCTGCCGATGTTCCAATAGTTCTAAATGTAATCTGTTTTGCCCCGAGGATTTGGGCTGCCATTATTTGTTCTACAAACCATTGAGACGTTTTTATTTCTGGACCATTTAGTCTCGACAACATATAAGTAACTCTAGTAGTAAAAAACTTAGATAGTTTAGCGACAACACCTGTAACATCAAATGATGTAGAACAACGCATTATATTATTATTTATTGCACGGTCTAAACTAGCAAGACTTATAGCAATCGTATCTAATCCAGCATATTGCAACTGCCATATTTGCTCATTTTCTGTCCATTCAAGATATGGAGCAACGCCATTAGTTTGTAACTCAACAATCATATTGTATTCATTAGCAAGTTCTACAATCCTGAGCAGTTTTTCAAAATATAAAGTGGGTTCTCCTCGCCCCGTAATCAAAACCGTAGATACCCCCAATCGCTCTACATAGGCAAATGCCTTATGAAGTTTTCCCTCATTTAGTTCGCTATGTTCGTTATCTGTACAAGCATTTGTCATTTTACTTATACAGAATGGACAAGACATTTGACATGCTCGCCCGCCACAAATAATAGAAAATGTTGCCACTATTCTTCAATCCTAATAAAAGTTCCAGGTTTTCCTTCTCCCGCTCTCCAATAATCATTTCCGCCATCTACAAAGATATTGCCACAAGAGCAGGAAACAAAATCATGGCGTGATTTACTTTCAATGATATCGCCACATAGGGCGCATTTTGCCTTATTTTTCTTTGTCATTGGATTGTCACTTTCAACTCGAAAATCCGGAAGAATACTTATTCTAACTTATTATTATATGATTTGAATAATATATGGCATAAAACACTTAGACCTAATGCTTTGTAAAATCCAATAGGTCCTCCAAATAAAGCCACTAATGTTGTGTTAGAAAAAACTCCATTGACTAGCCACATTACAGGAAATGCAATAAGAGCAGAAAACACTAAAGCAATAATAATAAAACCAATAATAAGCGCCGTGGCCTCTTTCATTTTGCACTCCTTTCAATATATTCCTGGTCCACCACCAAAACATTAGAAAAATCTTTTACAAATCTTCCAATATGTCTTGATGTAGTATTGCTCCAAAATCTGTGCGTTTTATATGCTACGTCCTTACCCTCTTCATAAAATGCCACTGGAGTATTATAGGAAAAAAGCACATGGCGATTTCCTATTACGATTTCAGTTTGGTTGTTTCCAATATTATTTAGTTTCATTTAGTTCTCCCAAAGGATTATATTGGTATAGATATTTTTTGACGTACAAACAAAGATCGCTATTCCGTCTTCTTCATGTCTGAATACTGCCACAAACTGTTTTCCACGATATGAATAATAATATGATTCGCCGTTTTTTGTTTCCTTTACACCTTCTATAATATCTTCATTTATTAGTCGGATATCTGCTGAAGTTTCTTGAACTGGATCTTGGGTAAAATCATTTGGGAATACTGGAACTTTTTTTAGTTTCGACAATGATAACTTTTGCTCTTCAATCCATGACCCCTCTTTTCCATTGAATGATACAAAATAAGCACTATGTCTACTTTTCCCATCGAATATGCAGTTTTCTACAATCCCTTGTCCGTATGTCATATGTTCTTTCAGAACAACCATATCTCCAATATCAAACTTAAACTCAATGTTCATTTTTTCCTTTCTTTATTTTTCTAAATGGTGGCCCCAATGAGAATCGAACTCATATCTCCAGAGTGAAAGTCTAGTATCCTGCCTTTAGACGATGGGGCCGTTATTTATGGAAAGAAAAAGAAACAGTTATATTCTTGGTCTACATGTACTCCTAGTTGGACTAGTTTTTCTATATCATCTAAAGAAACGCCATCAACTTGACATAGATATACAATATAATGCTCTGCGCTTTCGATGATTCGTTCAGTAGGTGATAAATATTTAGATAGGATTGTTACAACGTCTTGCAATATATGTAGTTTCATTATTTAGTCTCCGCCATCATCACAATCATGGTCAACATCATTTTGTTCTGGAATATAATAGACAGGTTGCGAAGTTTTAATAATATCAGCACCACAATATTTACATACATCATCAAAGGCATAAGAGTAGGTATCAAAAATATTATAGTGCCCATTAGCACAAAGCGCCTGATAATATCCCTCAAAGCTCATGGCGTTTCTCCGAAATCTTGAAAACACTACCACATACACCACACTTTAGTTCGCCCAAAAACATCTCAAAATGTCCGTCTACGCAAATCGGACATTCAAGGATCGTCTCGATTTTTTCTACTTCTTCTCGCTCTATCAACTCGTCTTTGTCGATTTTTTCTTGTATTCTATCTTTCACCTCATTTTCCATACATTCCAATAGTAATGAAACTACTTTACTTCTCTTTTTTTCATCTGAGTTCTGAATAGATTGTACTAAACTATCTGATAGCGCCCAAGTATCAATATCAGGGGGAATGACACCATCGTTTTTCATGTTGGCAAAGAAATCTTCAAATGAGTTCCAAAGGTCTCCAATATAATCAGTTAGCAAATCATACATATAATCTTTCATATCTTCCCCTTTCGCACTACATTATACCATGATGTACGCACCTTGTCAAGCGAAAACTTGCGCCATAAGTACGCTACAACACAGCACTTACGTAGACTGACAAACTTTGTTACTATTTAGTGCTGCCTCCATTTCTGCCCCGTCTTTCCAAATAGAGAAAACTGGCACATTTATACTTGTTTCTCTTATAGGATATAGAGATAAATCGATATGATTATATAAAAAAATGCCAACACATGCTGCTTCTATTTTTTCAGCAATGATTTCAGTAATATAATAAATAGTACCTCCAGAGGCAATAAAATCATCAATGATTATATAGGATGTAGTGGGTTTACGTCCATGACCTTCTAAATAGGAAACAGAATGAGAAGAAATATTGGGTTTTCTCACTAGCAATAATGGTTTAGATAAAATAATAGAAACACTAGGTGCTATCAAAGATCCAGAAACTCTGCAAAATGCTATTGCATCAAACTGTATTCCACTCTCTGTTATTTTTTTTACAGTTTGATTTACCGTAACGAGCAAAGAATGCCCACCTTCTAAAAAGTCTGATAGACAACTCATTTGACTTTTTCCGCTCCAGGCAACATTCTATCTTTGTGCATTTTTCGATAAAACTCATAGAGGCCATAAAATATTTTGGCAGAGTTTTGCATCACCCACTTATGTCCATTTTTTTTTCTTTTAGCATTCAGGGTTTTTTTGAAATGTTTTTCTCTTGTAAACTTAGAATAATAATCTTCCACTTCAAAATATTTACCAAGATATAAAGCGCTATTATGTTCTAAGTCTATTAGATGGTCGATTGCTACTATAAAATCTCCAAGAGTTTTCCAGGCGACAGGAAATAGTTTTTCTATATTTTGGGCCGCTAATGCGATTTTTCCCCACATTTTACCACCATAGGCACTCTCCCAAATAAAACTATGGAAACAATAATAAGATTGGACAAATGTAAAATGTATTTTTTCACACTGACTCATCCATTTTTTATAATCCTTGAGGTTCCATACATCTCCTGTAAATAGATAATCGTAAGGATAGCAAGCCAGTGTCATATCTGGCAAATGCCTTAACTCTCTATTGATAGCATATTTAGTAATACACAAAATCTTGACACCAAAATAGTTCATAAATACCAATATTTTATTTCTATCAGTATTTCTAAAAGCTCCCCAATATTTTCCACATAAAGATATCATGTAGAAAGATGCAATATCCTTCTTACTAATAATATATCCATTATATTCAGGAAACGACATTGTGAACCTCAAAAAAACTTACAAAAGAAGGCTGCCAATCAATAACCCTAAAATCAAGAATGATGCTATCTTCAACTTCAACCAAAATATTATCTTCGTGCAAATCGTGATAAATAATACCGTGTCGATGTAGTAAATCTTCAATATATGCAAAAATATTGCGCCTTTTATATTTAGGTGCCTGTTTCCATAGTGTCAAATCTTCAAAATCTGCTGTAATATCAAAATAATGGGATAATGGCAACATATCAATATGTTCCATCAAAATGGCAGGATAATATAGTCCTTTATAATAAGTTGTCACTACTTCAATCGGTTTTGGCGATATGCTAATATGTGGCGGCACTTTTTTGAGAGTTTCATATTCTCTCTCTGCTTTTATATATGATATTTCGTCCTTATTTATTCTAGCATCTTTTTTTAGTAACTTTATTCCTACATTACCATTGAAAAAATAAAGTCCAAACTCACCCTTTCCGCCATATGACCAGTTTATAATGTCCTGGAACTGATACATATTCCGAAAACCTCTTGCGATTTTATTGTTGCAGATACCAAAGAATGGAAAATAATAGCATGATTTTTATTTTGCGTCCAGTAATCTCGCCCATCATTCCCATAATAATATATGTCGCCACAGGGCGCCCACCAAACAATGTAATACATTACTAATATAATGCCCAAACTGCCCAGCATGGATCGGGAATATCACACTTCAAAATCTTCTTTTTTCCAGAAATAAGACAAACCTCAACCCCATTTATATCTTGAACATAGTAAGATTTATCTTTTGGTACATATACCTGAATAAGAATAGGTTCATTTTCTGGCAACTTACGTAGTCTTTCAGCGAGTTCTTTCGCCTTCATCTTTTTTTCTCCTAACTATTCAGTTTCGAAAAACCGAGGAAATGAGAACTTTTGCCTCACAAACAAGCTCTTTGTGCATCTTTTTCTTGCTTTTGTTGCGCCTATTATATTTCCACTCATCAAGCAGAAAGATATCGGCAAACCCAACAAGCAAAACAATAAAAATAATGACACATGCAATAATCATGATGCCTTTATCCAAATATCGGGACCACAGTATTCCTCAACAATATGCTTTCCCTTATCTCTTCCGAATATAGTATTTCCACTTCTTCGACAATAATCGTCGTATTGTCCATCATAAATAGTGAAACTATCATCTCCGTTATAGTCGGGGTCTGACCAAAGAAAGTTTCCATATTCGGTCTCAACAAAGAAAAGGTGACTCCAAAACCAGGTGAAAGTTCCGACTGACTTCTTGATTTTATCAATGTCCATTTTGATCTCCCAAGAATGCCATATAAAAGTGGTAAAGAAATCGCAGAATATTTAGAAAGATACCGGAATGCTCCATCCACAACTCTTTATCTATTTTATTAGATATAATGTGGGCCAGCTCATGTAAAAAATGATAGATTATGATTTCATTATTTATAAAAACAATATAATATGTTCCTTCTACCATAGCACAACAGGCAGCAAAACTTTTATTACTCCAATCTCCAAAAGACAAGACCGGGATATCTACAGAGAATAAACCACAAACAATGTCCGTTATTTCTTCTGCTTTATTTAGGTCGCACTTTAGATTTGTGAATCCGGGATGTCGTTGCTCAAAGTCATTCACTATATTCCAACATTCCCTATATTCATCAATGCACCTTTTTTCTGTAAAAGATGTAAAGAGCTTTTCGGCCTCTCTGGTAATAAAATCGACTGCCATCATGGGGCAATACTCCTAAATAGGAAGTTTATTTATATATTAAAAAATAACCCATCCATTTCTGCCCCATCTTTCCAAATGGGAAAAACTGTTTCTATTATATCTCTCTTCTCGTTTATCCAATAGGATTTCTCCATCCTTTGCCAATCTCAAAAATAAAACATTAGTAACATCAACTGCATAAGAACGATTGTTATGAGGTGAATAATCTTCAATATAAATAGTGTCAGAAGGAGGAAGCTTTTGCAATGTTTGAATAAGTTCTAAAACGGTCATTGTTGCTCCTTTTCTAATGTAAAAAATCAGTGGAATATTTTTATAGTTTTATTCCATTGGGAGGCCCTTCTTATTTCCATATTCATCAATATAATAATGTGTGTTGAAGATAAAATCATAGACATA
>Ga0180007_10004103_pt1 | contig 15656 bp, 23 predicted proteins | sample MM_PC_MetaG_FD_121122 | JGI IMG/M metagenome (GOLD analysis project Ga0180007, IMG submission 121122) | Groundwater microbial communities from the Aspo Hard Rock Laboratory (HRL) deep subsurface site, Sweden - MM_PC_MetaG | ecosystem: Environmental > Aquatic > Deep subsurface > Groundwater... | reverse complement strand
GACATCGAGCGCGACCATCTGGATACAATGCGTGGGCTGGAAGAAGATTACTACGCTGACTTGGCGGAATTGGCCGAAGAATACGGTGCCAAATTGGCGTCCATTACTGCGCGATACGAACAAGAACGCCAGTCCATCGAGGACAAATACAGAGTCACGGAACCACCAGATGTGCCGGATATTGATGCACAGCGGGAGGATTTACTACGTCAACTCAGAGAACTTCTTGGGTTAGAAGATGCCTATACCAAGCAGGGATACCGTAGCGTTTGGGAAGAGCGCAAAGCAGAACTTGAGCGGCAGCTAGAAGCATTAAAACAAACCGAACTAGACGAATTGGAGGCCCGCAAGCAGGCTGAATTGGCAGAATTGGCAGCGTGGTTGGCCGAAGAAGAGGCCAAGCGTGAAGAAGCCTATCAGCAAGCACGCCAGGAAGAAGAGCGGCGTTTCCAACAGCGCAAAGCCGATAGGGAACGGGAGGCGCAGCAGCGGCTTCAAGACCTGGACCGGCAGCACCAACAGGAACGAGACGCAATTGAGCGGGACTATCAACGAAAGCTGGCGGACCTGCAAGCACATCACCAGCAGGAACGTGAGGAAATAGACCGCAACAATCAACGCAAACTGGAAGATATGAACATCCAGTATGGCCGAGAAAAGGCCCTGATTCTTGACAAGCTGGAAGACCAAAGGAAAGCGGCTAAGGAGAAACGAGATGAAGGGTTAGCCGATCTGGAACAGTGGTTTGCTGACCAAAAAGTTCTGATTGAACAGAACTATCAAGACCAACGAGATGAGACTGTTCGCCAACTGCAATTGACTGTCCTAAAGGCCGCAGAGGAGTTCGGGATGATGCCCGCTGCATTCCAGCCTGTATGGGATGAGTTGATTCGACAGGGGCAAGAACAGGCCGCTAATTTGGTTGATGGAATCATTGACGAATTCCAACGGCTCTTCGAGTTTTTCAAAATTGGGTCGCCGTCTAAACTCATGCAAGAGTTTGCCGAGGACGTGGTTGCCCCATTGAAAAGCGTGTGGGGGAATGTCAGCGCGTCGGACCTGTTGGGGGATGCACTGGGGGCCGATGCGTTTCAGGCCAATATCAATGCAGCCTTGGGCAATTTTGATTTGTCGGGCGTGCTTCCTGCCCAGCAAGCCTTTGTGCCTGGTATGAGCATGGGAAATAGATCGAACACAGTCAATAACAACCTGAGTGTCACGGCGCAATATGGTCGGGTTCAAAAGGAAACTTCCTTGCGAGATGATATGCAGATGTTGTCCATGATGATGAATGCGGTGCCAAGGCGATGAAAAAGCATAGACCGTATGCGGAAATCGAGTTGGAAGATGTGGATGGGAATGTCTATCCTCTGAGTTTTCCGACCAGACTAGAACAAGCCATTAGCGGCCTAGGAATGCCGCCCATTCAACATTGGACGACGCGGGCACCGTTCCAAACAGGGCAGTCTCATTGGGGGTATGCCATTGGACCGCGAACCATCAACATCATTCTGTACTCACGGGGCCGTGACCGAGCCGATATGTATACCAAGCGGCGGGCCAATGTGCAAATGTTATCGCCCATGAGCGGGCCGCACAAATTACGGCTCATCACTCCTGAATGGGAGAAGTATGAGCTTCAGAACGTGTGGTACATTGGTGGCTATGAACTGTCTAGCCAGGAACAGCCTGCTCCCAATATACAGATAGGGGCAGTGCAATTGATGGCCTACAGCCCACTCTGGAAGTGGTTGACAGTGCCCCTTGCAGCAGGGCAGACCCGCGATGCCGATGGGCGCACCTGTACGGCAGAGGACACCTGGGTAACAACAGACCACTTGGTTCTGCCATTCACGGGGCCATTCCTGTTGGGGGTCACAACGGGCGACTTGGCCATGACCGTAACCAACAGCGGCTCGACTACCATCAAGCCCATCATCACCGTGGAAGGTCCAATTTCTGACTTTACCATAAGTAACCTGACAACGGGCAAGATTCTATCGTGGGATGGCTATGACATCGCAGCGGCAGAAGTTGTCACCTTTGACATAGAGGGGAAAACCGTTACCAATGGGGCCGGGGACAACCTTATAAATTACGTGGGGGGCAACTTTGGGACGTGGGACTTGGCTCCGGGGGCCAATAATATAGAGGTCTGGGGCGTGGAGCCAACAGATGCCACGACTGAAATTGCTATCTGCTTTTATGTAGAGGTCTTGGGCGTATGACAGAAAAGAGTTTCTTTTGGAACGGCACATCGCTGGGTGATGCCCAATATGCGCCCTATCACTTGGGAAATGCGGATTATGAATCCCCATTCGTGGACCTGTTTCTACGGGCCATACTCAATGGCGACGAGAACCGGGGTGTGTTCAAAAATTGGGAAAATGAACTGGAAGTGACTGGCGCGGCCTCCCCGGTGAGCGTGGACACTGGTGGGGCTGTGGTTTACGGGATGCCCTATGAGAATACCGCTGCGGTCAACGTAGTTGTTTCTACTCCGACAACCGACACTCGTTATGATCGCATTGTGTTGCGTCGGGATTGGACAGCGCAGACCATTCGCATTACACTTCTCTCTGGTGTAGAGGGGGGCAGTATTCCAGCCATGACCCAAAGTCCAGCGCCGGATGGCTCGGGTATCTATGATGTGCCCCTGGCGACGTTGGAAGTCACAACAGCCCCAGTCATTACCATCACGGACGACCGGGAGTTCTGCCAATTTGCTACCGTACCAGATAGCCTAGTAACGGCCCAATTTGTTGCCGAATCAGCCGATCTTGCCTCACGGGAAACAAGAACCAAGCGACGTTTTATTGGAGCACCAGGCCAACAGCCAGAGGGAACCGATGCTGAATTTGGATATTCCGCTAGTGCTTACCTAACTTCTGGTTGGCCGCAGTATTGTACATGGAACAACGCAGGTCTATCTGAAGAAGGATGGATACAGGCAGCGGGCGATGGCAAGGGGGCACTAGATACGCTATTCAAAGTCCCGGCTGATTATGCGGGAGGAACCATAAATGTCTATCTATGGTGGATGTATGGTGCTGCAAGTCTCGGTGCAATCAGAAGCACTTGGCAGATTTACCAAGTTGATGGCAGTGTCGTATATCCTGGAACCTACAATACTGTCACTTGCACAGCAGCGGCGGCCCTAGCCGAAATGTTGGGCCGTACTCAATTGCTTTCTATTACTGGGGCAGCGGCGGGTGATTTGGTCAATTATTTTATTGTGGGTAATGGGGCTTCAGTTGATGCTCTGACACTAGGAATTGAGTTCACGTACACAGGATACCTCTAATGGCAGAAACAAGTTATTTCTGGGATAATGCTGGAACTGGCGATAGTCCCGCCTTGGGGTACGGGCATACCGAGATGATGACTGAGGTCTTTCGGATGCTACTCAACGGTACAGATAACCAAGGGGTACTCAAGGGCTGGCTATTGGAATTGGAGCCGGTTGACGCCGGGGGCTTGGACGTGAAAGTATATCGGGGCGGGGCGATTGTCTATGGCTTCTTCTATGAATCGGACGATGAAGAAACCATTACCATGCCGGACGATGATACCAACCATATCGTAGTTCGTTGCTCTTGGGCAGCGCAGACGGTACGATTGACGACAGTTGCCGCCTTGGTACAGACGATTGGCGTAACGTGGGACATCCCCATAGCCGAAGTGACAACGGTCGGTGGTGACATTACTGTTCTGACAGATGAACGGGAGTTCTGTGAGTATAGCGCCGATATGTTACATGGCATTGTCACATCGGACTATATTACGGCTGATGCTATTACTACGGCCATTTTGGAAGATGAAACCCGTTGGTTGTGTTCTGCGGCACTACAACCAGACGAGACAGATACTCCCTCTTGGCAAAATGTGACTCATATCAGTTATGGAGCCACAAAGCATTCAGGTTGGGCAATGGTTACGGGGGCTGAACGGGCAGTATGGTGGACCTTTTTAGTGCCCTCTGACTTCAGCGGAACAGATTTAGAATTATACGTCCGTAGTGTGCCTTTACACTTAGCTTCTCCCGGCTTTGATGTTGTCTGGGATTGGGCCGCGCAAGTAGCCGCACCTTCAGCGGCGTTTGCTGCTCAATCTGGTTCTTACGTAGCAAGCCAGGATGGACGAAGTTGGGGTGGGGGAGCCTACCGAGATCATATCGACACTCTGACGGTTGCTGCGGGGGACTTGGTACGTTTGCGTGTGGCACGGGATGGGACCGATGGATTAGATACGGAAACTCATACCGTGCTGTTGATTGCCGTTGAGGTCGAATATGTGGGGGACAGCTAAATGACAGAGCGTTCATTATTCTGGGACGGAATAGCCACCGGAGATTGTGGACCATATACTCAGGCACATTTGATGGACCGCTTCTTCCGGGCGCTTCTGAATGGAACTGGAAATCGAGGGGTACTCAAAGGATGGGGCAATGAATTGCTGGTGAGTGGTACAGCAAGTCCCTTGACGGTAGACACTGGTGGGGCAATTGTTTATGGTCTATTCCAGAACATTGACAACCCGGTAAGCGTCAGTATTCCAACCCCAACCTCTGGGAAAAGCAGGTATGACCGTGTTGTTGCCCGCCGAACTTGGGCAACACAGCAAATTCGTATTGGGCGAATTTCTGGTGTGGCTGCCGTTGCCCCGGTTATCCCCTCCTTGGTTCAAACGCCAGACACCACCTATGACATTCCTCTGGCCACAGTGTTGATTACCGATGCAGGCAATATCACCCTGACGGATACCCGTGAGTTTTGTTCCTTTAGCACCCAATGGCCCGCTGGCTCAGTTGATACAGAGCACTATGCCACTGGGGGAATTACCCCTGCTAGTGTTCCTGACCGCTCTCGTTGGGAAATAAAGGGAGATGGTCAGTTTCAACCGCATAGCGTCAATCCCTGTGGGCGGGCCATTGGTGCCGATTATGATTACTGGGAATTCGATACAGTGGGTGTGTGTGCGGGATGGGCCTTTTTCCTTATTCCCGAAGACGTAGTGGGGGGGGGTGTTTATTTCTATGTGTGGAGTACCCCGCACGTAAATGGTGTAGGGGGTGGGGCCGAACTATGCCAGTGGGACTACGAGATTTATCATGGGACAGCCGATACCATAGCTGTTATGGATTCCGGCAGTGTAAGTTATGACCAACAGACACGCACCAACGACCGGCCATACCGGGATGCTCTGACTAATTTAGCAACCACAGAAGATTTATTTGTGGCCGTATTGCTCAGTCGAGATGGTTTAGCGGATTCCTATACCCACGATATGGAAGTGCACGGCATCGAGATGATACGGACGGCAGATAGCTAATTATGCCCCACTTTGCTGACTACGAGTTATATTTGACGGACTGGACAGGAAACCAAGTCATTCTCCTGACCGGCCCCGAAATGTTGGAATTTAAGTGGTCCCTGACCTTGAATGGACCAGGGGTCTATTCCTGTACCCTCGTCGCAGAATCAGGCATCCAAGACTACTTTCGTAAGCATTACGGCCTCAAGTTAATGCGGGATTATGGAGATGGGTTCTACGAAGAATTCTATGGATTCCACCTGTCCAAACGGGAATGGTTACAAACGGCAGAAGTAGACGAACATTATTGGGAAAGCCGGGGCCTTGGCCCTGAGTGGTTGTTAGACCAGCCGCTTATCTGGCCCATTAAGAGCAACAATCCCAATTACCAATTCTATGATATGTGGTGGGCAGGAGGTCCAGCCGACGACGTGATAAAGCAGATGGCCTCTGAATCAATCGGCGGCGGGGCTGACGAGGATAGGCAGTTCTCTAGCTTTGTAGTGGAAGGGAACAGCGGGGAAGGCGTCTGGTCCTGTTTCGAGGCGCGGTTTGACCGGCTGTTGGCATCCATGCAAGACATTGCAGGGGATGAATACGAAGCAGATTTCCGTGTAGTTCGCACGGGCGCGGGCTTTGAATTGCGTAGCTATTCCCCTTATTTTGGCACCGACCGACGAAGAGGCACAGCCGACCCGACCATCTTTAGCCTGGAATTGGCGAATATGCAGAATCCCGAACACATGGTAGACTGGCGTGAGGAAGTCACCTACCTGATCGGCGGTTGGCAAGGGACCAGGGCGGGGCAAGCCCTCTATTTTGCTCAAGACGCTACGGCAATAGCAGAAACCCCTTTCTCTCGCCGGGAGGACTTTATAGATTTACAAAGCCTATCCCAGTCCGACCCAATTCCTGACATTATGTCCAATGAGTTGTATAACCGCCGCAAGGTGGAAACTGTCTCTTTCGAGCTTCTACAAACAGATGCCTGCCTGTATGGGCGGGATTGGAATCTGGGAGACTTGGTGACGCTGGACCTGTGGGGGTATTCCTATGACATGCGGATTACGGGCGTCAATGGTTCCATCGACGGCCAGAATGAAGAAACCATTGTTGGTATCGCAGAACTATATGGGACTGGGAATATCAAGCCTATTTATACGATTGAGCCAGAAGTGCCCGTTGCTGGCGGGGTTGGTGTTGGGGGTGCTGCGGGGTCTGGTGAATTCTGGCGCACCATTGACGGTGGGGCGTCATGGACCCTTGTACAAGAAGAGGCGCCACTCGCGGCTGTTCTGTCCTTTGTCCAGGCAGCAGATGGGAATTTGATTGCTGGGGCAGATGGTGGTCAATTTTGGCGGTCGGTCACTGTGGGACTGAGTTGGACATTGGTTGATACATTAATCCTTGATGGCGCACGCGATATGATTCGTGCGGCAAATGGAAATTTATGTGCAACAATGAGCGACCAAATCTGTCTTTCAACTGACGATGGACTATCTTGGGCCAGTGTCAAAACATTTGCTGGAACGTCTGTTACCTCTCGGTTTTTTGTGAAGACATCCGATGATACCATTTTCGTGACTGTCTATGTGTTCGCTTTAGACCTGGGTGAGGTTTGGTCTTCTGTGACCAATGGGGCTACGTGGGCCAAGGTGGCAGATGTGGCTGTCGGGCTTGATGTAATTGCAGCCGCTCCGAATGATTATTTGGTGGCAGCTTATGCCTATGGCTGGTTGGCATTGTCTATTGACGCGGGGGCTACCTGGAATCCAGCAGCCGGGATGGAAGAAGTATGCACGGCGCTTCTTACCCTTTCTACTGGTGCAATGCTGGCCGGTAGTATTTCAGGCAAGATTTATAAATCCACAGACAATGGAGCAAATTGGTCGCTGTTGTCTAACATTGGGACAGGGCCAGTACGCCGCATTGCAGAAATGAATGATGGCACTCTATTGGCGGCTGTGCATGAATCATTCCATTATTCAACAGACGGGGGAATCACATGGCCTGAAGGGACTAATCCTGGAGACACTTGTTACACAGTTATGGGGGTGACATGACGATTGGACTAGCAATTCCCTTGATACCGAGGCAAGCTATACAGAGAATACAGAAACCACAGGAAAGCGCCCTAGACCCTGACCAGTTTCGGGTTGCTGCCTCCTGTCCTCCCGACAAACAGGTACATATTCGGGGTGGATTGATGTGGTATACTCCTGCTAGTTGGGGAGGAGCACCGGGCGCAGGCTGGGATGTAGATGATCAGGATGTAGATTTCACTGACGCCGATTTTGATACGGCAACGACCTTTGCCAACGCCAATTATTTTCAAGGTGTCGTTATTGGCCTAGAAGATGGACAATATGGGGGCGGAACTGGCATTTCTATTCACGGCGCTGGGACAGAAGTGGCTACGGCGATATTGGCTGAGGCGCGAATTGAGGCCATTCTTGACAGTAGTCAGCCTTGGGCATCAGACTTCCCGCTGTGTGGCATTGTGCTAAAGAATGATGGGACGACTGCGACGGCGGGGAGTATTCTTTCTATTGATCCTGTAAATCGAGGGAGAAGTTATATCTGGCGGGATGTACGTCCCCCTGGTCATTTCGTGGCTGCGCCGGGAATAAATTAGTCCAACAAGCCGACCAATGGTCGGTCTGTAGGGGGGCTGTTCAAACACGACAGCCCCCTGTTTATTTCTAACGGATTTGATACCCCCATAGGGTATTGACTTAGCACGGTTCCTGTGCTATACTAGGGGCAACCAAATCTGAAAGGAGATTCGGATGGACAATTTGGAACGGGCAAAGAAGGCATTGGCATGGCTTGATACCGCAAATGAGGAAGGTGTCGCATATCTAGGCACCCAAGTTTGCCTTGGGGCTATTGCATATAGTCTTATTGCGCTAGTGGACAGCCTAGAAAATATCAAGCGAAATGCATTTCCTGTAGAGATTTTTGGCGGGAATTAGAAAGGAGATTCGGATGTCAGAGTTAAACGAACTCGAAACGTTGATGATGGAATGGTATGCTCTATGTGAGCAAATGGTCCCCCTTGAGGAAGCACTGGCTCCCATAAAAGCGATGAAGGAGTTGCGCGAGGCCAAAATCAAAGACCTCATTAAGAAAATGGGGAAAGGGTATGCCGCTCCCCACTTGGGGGTAGAAGCCTCATACAGAAAGGGCTACACCAAGGTTACATGGGATGGTTCGGCACTAGACGGGTTTGCTGCTGCCCACCCCGAAATTCTACCCTTCCGCTCGGAGAAAGCAACACAGCCCTCTATCAGCATCAAGAAAATTGACAAACTTCCGTTCTGAAAGGAGATTCGGATGAAAGTAAAGATTATACGCATTGGTGGCCAGGAAGAGAATTCAAGGGGCCATCCCCGATTCCATCTTATGTCATCAAGGTGGCTGAAAAGCGCGGGAGCCGATATTTGACTTTCGCGCTCATGGAGATTGATTACCAACCTGTCGCATCTGGGTTGGCGTTTTGTTGCCCAAAGGATAACCCCGACAAACACCTGGGGCGACAGATTGCACTTGGAAGAATGTATCAAAATGCAATTCGCAATGGGGTGATTCTGGCATGACACGCATCCAATTGCTAACCCATGAAAAAGTCTTTACCACACGTAAGGGAACGACTATCACTACCCTCAACGACGAATATGCCGCAGAACAATTGCTTGGGGGGATGCTCAAGATATTCCCCTACTTCTTGGACACCGACGATGGAGTAGAGGAAATCCACGAATCCCCCTATGGGGGCAGCGTGGTCTTGGACAAGGCGGCAGTGGCGCGATTATGCAAGATGATGGCACCCAATCCTGGGCTTGTTTGTTTTGACGAAATATAGTTAATCGCCATTAACTACATCGCATGAAAGGAGAATTGTAATGTGTCATTTTTTTAGCTGTGTATCAGATGGGAACGGTAAAATCTTTTATTTCAATGCCAAGATGCGGGCCAGGGTCATTGCCGGAGAAACACCCTACCAAGACACTGATTCCCATACTAGCATCGCAGATTTCTTTGGTTATAGGGGGAATCAAGAAGACACTCTAAACAAGTACGAATATGATCCCCTTACTGGGAAGTTTGTCATCGACCGACTCAATAACATGGATGATAGTTTCTTAGTTGAGCAACAGGTTCGCGCCCTCGACTGGTCTACCGTCGTGCCTGAATTGATTATCAAACCCATTGTCCATCCCCTGAGAGATGTGACAGGGATAATAGATGAAACCGCCATCGCCTTGTTGAAGGAATGGACTTCGGTCAGGGATTCGATAAGGGGTCCGGTCTGGGCTTGGGCCGGGGATTCGGTCAGGGCTTCGATAAAGGCTTCGGTCGGGGATTCGGTCGGGGCTTCGGTCGGGGATTCGGTCAGGGCTTCGGTCAGGGATTCGGTCTGGGCTTCGGTCGGGGATTCGGTCTGGGCTTATATTGGCAGCTTTTTCACACTGTCAAGTTGGTGGTATATCAACGAGACGGATGGCACTTATCCCTTCCAACCCTGTGTGGACCTATGGGAACGGGGATTGGTCCCGTCCTTTGATGGGGCAACTTGGCGATTGCACGCCGGGAAAGACGATGCCGTGGTCTACGAATGGATTCCCGATGAGAGCGGCATATAAGCCTTCTTAGCTTCGGCGCACGAAAGGAGAGAAGAATGAATACACACGACTTTATCACCAAGGCAAGAGAAATTTTCAACGATGGTGAGCAAATGGAAATCGTAGATGAGCTATGTGCTAATGTCGGACCCTGTGATTTCCTGAAAGATGCCAGGGCCGATTGCTTGAAGTTGCAGCAGATTTGTGAGGAACTTGTTTCGACTTGCGATTCGGCACCACCCGTAGAGTTTATTACAAGAATCGGAGAAGTCTGTGAAATGGCCCGCACTGCCATCGCCAAGGTCAAGGTGGCCGAATGACCAACTTCACCTACTACCCTGAACATACTGCGCCCATCGTATCCGTCTGTACGGTGTGCAAGAATCTGGACGACTGCGCGTTGGGCAAAACCTTCCCCGTGTTGGGCTGTGAGGACTGGATAGACGGATACACAGGCCCAACATACCCCGATGGGGATGCCTATCGGGAGATAGAAATGGTGGTGATTTATGGAAATCAGCAAGTTAGAACGTCTATTGCATGACCGTTGGTATAGATGGGAAGCCATGTTGCTTGGTTTGCAGCGACAGAGGTATACGCTGCCAGAATCAGAAGTCAATCGGCTTTTACATCGGGCGCAAGTAGCTAAAGAAGATTACAAGAAGGTGGCGCAAGAGAGATGATTGAAATAAAAAAAAGAATCCGCTGGGCGCTGATTCGGCTCGTAAATCGCTGGGCTGATACGTGCTGGACCGATTTGGTGATGTGGGCAATCTGTCCTGAGATACATCCATTCTCAGAGATTTTCGAGATGCGTGGCACGGCAGGTCAATGTCAGCGACGGGGAGAGTTGCCCTATTGCGGCAAGTGTCGTGTGACAAAAGGAGAGAGAGAATGAGCCTAACAGACAAAGAGACATTGGTCTATGAATGGCTGCTCAAACATAATGAGCGACCTACCGTCAAGGAATTGGGGGCGTTGCTTGGCCTGAACCGCATGGCGGTCAGTCGTGCATTGGCCTCACTTGAAGAAGTAGGGGCGATTAAGACAGAACGTAAGGGGGCGGTGAGACAGCAAGTTATTATGTCCACCATTGAAGTCGTGATGTCGCCCGCAGAGTTGTTGTTGGCAACATCCCCCTTGGCAGGGCTGGTGGACCGACCATGACTGATCTCGTACCTGTTTCTCCATTTCGGGATATGGTGCAAGGGTTGGTGCAATGCACCGACATTGCGACCCAGGCCGGACTGGCCCAAGAGCTTCTATATGCACTAGGAATCACAGAAGCAGAGAACATCCCCCCCCTTGAGCCGGGGGAATCGCTGCCCGATTACATCCAGCGCATCGACGCCCAAGACCTAGCGCAAATTGAGGCGTTGGGCATTGGGGGCGGCCGGCGCATGGGAGAGGCCCTAAAGGCTGGAGCAAGACTGATTCTTTATGATCAGTATCAGACAGGCCGGTGGCGGTATTATGCCGCTGGATTGGGCACCGACCAATGGTCGCCCTATGTCACTCACGTTCTGGATGATTGCCTGAACATGAGTGATGGGGAAGGTCGGCGTTGGGCGACAGCCATCGAGGTTATTGCAACCCTCTATACTCCCGCAACCAAAGACAGATTGGGCTTGACATTCCAGGATGAACTTTTGGATGCAGAAACGGGGGAGGTAGAGTCCGAGCAGGGGCTTGCCCCCTACCCTCAAGATGCGCTACTTCAGGGCTTTTCCCGCTTTGCACGAGAAGCGGGGGTCAAGTTGCGGGACTTGTTGCGACAGCTTGACAATCTGCCCCGCGTCTATTGGGATCGTCTGGTTGAATATCAGCAAGAAGGCTACTTGGACAGCGAAGACCTGGCGGCAAATGAACTTGGTTGGGATCGCCAAGCCTATACAGAGAACCGCCACTTATATTCTACCATCGTAGAGATTCGCCGCATCCTTGAGCTTGCGGCAAATCCATCCTTGAAAGATAAGCAAGTGAATCGACAAGCGACAGGCGGCAAGCCCACAATGCCGCCACTGGTATTGCCGGAGGACTTTGACCCACAGTGGGCAGCCCTGTTGGAGTCGCAATATCCTGAAATGGTAAGCCGGACAGGCAGCTTGTCATTTGGTCAAAGAATGGTCCAAATCCGCAAGACGGTTTGGCCCATCTGCACATACGACGATGGCGTGATGGGCATCACGCCTATTGGGTATATCTGTTCCGAATGTGGGGGGACTACTCCTGCTACATCCAGGAGGAAAATGGTGACAACGGAAGCCTGGGAACACAGGATAGCAGATGAGTACGGTCACTATCCTAACGAATGGACACGGGGGCCAGAACCCAAATGGCAGCGGGGAACCAGTGAACAAATGGACTTGTTCGGTTTATCTGTTTCCATGTGGGAGATTTCTGTGGAATTGGAGGAGTTGGATGACGCCGATTAAACGACCGCCCAAGCGGCATTGTGTCCGCTGTAGAATGTTGGACTGGTTGGATAGAGCCGGGTACTGCCAGGATTGTGCTCTGGCCTTTGCCCTTGGCTGAGAACTTTACTATTGGGACTTGTGCAATGTTTGATTGGGATGAACATATCGCTAATCTACCAGACCCAAGGAAAGATGCGTTGCCGCCACGAGTCGGGTTCACAAAGCAAGGATTGGACCAGGCACACGCTGACAAGAAGTTCCTGGCATCTCTGCTAGACAGCAAACGCGACACAGAACGTATGGTCAAATATGTGCTGGAGGGTGGTATCTTTGGGGGGAACTTCCGCAAAGATGGGGACTGGGTGACACTCGCTGGTGGTCGGGAGGTTTGGCAGAAAAAGGTCAGCGATCTTGTCGGCGGGGTGACTGTCGGGGCGCGGCCCAACGCCTTGACGTATGTGGAGGTCAAGGGCATTTCTCCCAAGCAGACATTTGCTTTTAGTCGTCTCGACAAAGCCAACAATCCTCGACAGCCGAGCCAGCAGGCAAAGCTCACCAAGGAGTGGGAGAGAGGCAATCTAGTCTGGTTGGCCCTTGGGTTTTGGGATGCGCTGCCAGGGAGGAAACCCGTCAAGGTCCAACAGAAAACACGGACCTTGACCAAGTGGAAAAAGGTAGATGTGGAATTGACCATCTATCTACTCCGCTGGCAGGATTGGTTGGAGATTCACAGCGGTCACAAAGTTCGGTCTTTGCGGAAGAAGGACCGTCCCTTGCTAGATAGCTTCCGCATCAAGAAGGTCGGGGGACTGTGGACCCTAGGCCCCTTCCACTGGTGGAGAACCTATGATGTTGGATGAAATTGTCTTGGAACTCGCAGAGATAGAACAACGGGCCGAGCGAATTGCAGCGGCTCTCAGACCAATGGCCAAGCCCCAAGACCCCAACGACCCCATCAACCTGGCGTGGAATGCTGTGGGGGGCGGGGTATCTAGTGCCGCGAGGGCTGCGAGGATACATATTCTAACGGCCAGGAAAGAGGTTTTGGGTGGCTGAAGATAATCTGTCTTATATGAAGCACTGTGGGGATGAAGGACTTCAACGGAAAGGAGTGGAAAATGGAACGCATTAGGAAAATCAGACAGCAACTCAGGGACCATTGGGACCAACCAGTCCCCGGCTCGTTTCTGGATTGGCTATGGTGCGTGCGGCTGTGGATACGAAAGCGCCCGCGCCGCGTTCGTTGCTTTACATGCGCCAGAGTTATGTGGGTAAATGACCGTCCGGCGGCAGCGTCTTACTGCTCAGATGAGTGCTATGGCTATAGCTACCGACCAGACGAACTGCCCTTTTGAGCACGAGATTCTACTGTCAAATAATAAACCGTGGCCGAACCGATAGGTAAGGACGTGGGAAGGCGGCGCTACCTCAAGCCAACTAACCTTGGAGTGGTGTCCAAGGAGCCGTGCCGCAGGGTCGGTGTATGGCGCGCACGTCGCCACGGAAAACAAACTCGCTGATACAAGACATATAAATTACATGAGGAGGATGAGATGCACTGGAAGTACCTAAAAAGTCAATTGCGCCATAAGTGGTTTGTGTTCGTGGAATGTTGCAAGCTAGGGATTCCCTGGCTGGGTATCATCCACGATCTGAGTAAGTTTTCATGGGTTGAGTGGCGGGGATATGCCCGCTACTTCTACGGGGATTACCCTGAGTGGGCAACGATGGGCGCATGGGGCAAGAGCTACTATTCTGGCCCGACAAAGGAGAGCGTGGCCGATGATTTTGATGTGGCCTGGCTGCATCACCAGCACCGCAACAAGCATCACTGGCAACGATGGCTCTTGACGCTGGATAGTGCTAGAAGTGACGGCAAGCTGTTCCCATTGCCTATGCCCGACAAATACCGGCGCGAAATGCTGGCCGATTGGCGCGGCGCGGGCCGGGCTTATGGCAATCCCGATACTGCTGGTTGGTATTTGAAGAACAAAGACAACATTGTGTTACACCCCTCCACACGGCGATGGATCGAAGTGTGGCTAATGAATGACTAGAAAGGATGGATACGCGATGATTGATAAGTTGACCGAGGTTGTCCGAAAGGCCGACGAGCACTTTGAGAAAGTCGGCGGCAGTTCGCGCCATTGGGTGCGTGAGTGCTTCTTGCCAGAGTTAGAAGCCGCTGGCTTAAAGGTTGTCTCTGCCGACTGGCCTGACCAGCAAGGGACCATAGACGAAATCGTGGATACTGAACGGTGCTCCACCTGTGGCGGGTTTGTCCGCTGGCAATTCATGGATGTCTATTTCTGCGACGATTGCGCCGTTACCGGGTTTTATATTCGGCGCATGGAGGATAGATAATGGCAGTTGGGGCGGCCATTCAGGCTGAATTGCAAAAAGAACTTCAGCGGTATGGTGAATCTATCCGTCTGGACTTCCAGCGGATCGCGTATTGTTGGGAGCCACAGCGGGTAGACTGGCGCAATTGTCCGAAGGAGTATTTGTCCATTTTTAATCGCATATTGAACAATATGCAGTTGGGGATGTGATGGATTTAATTACCGTTATATTTAGTTCTGAAAGGAGAAAACGATGGATGAAGATGGTACGGGTGAAGTGACATTTGATGAAATTGATATGCAAGACATGATTGACGACTGGGCGCGGAATTACGCCGATGATGTCGAGGTTGGGACTTGGTACTACGACTGTGCAACGTCCACCGTGTTAATCAGGCTTACCATACGTGAGGAAGAACACGATTGAACACTACTCAATCTATTTCTACCGAATCTCATACCCCCACAGGGTATTGACCTAGCACGGTTCCTGTGCTATACTAGGATGGAAAGGAAGGACAGACCAAATGATAGAAGATAGGTGTCCAATTTGCAGAATGTCAACATGGAAAGAGCGATTGTGGGGCAGACCCCACACATGCCCTCCCGCTTGGCACTGTTGGATTTCTGATCCATCGTGGGGGATGGATAAGGAAGATGGTTATTCTATTTATGCCAGCACGGCGGAGCGGGCTGCCGTCTATTTTGCAGAACAATATGATGGCCGGGGTGATTATGTATTTATGAATGAGGAGATTCAGATTTCCGTCACGCGGTTGTCTAATCCTAATGAAACCCACGCCTTTATTGTGCATGGCGAAATGGTCCCCGAGTATTATGCTAAATACACAAAACAGGAAACACAGGGATAGGGCTGCGTAATGATTATTCCTAACCGCATCATATCCAAGGCCGAAGCAATCAGAGGGAATCTAGCAGAGCCGTGGGCCAAGAATCAG
>Ga0180007_10004102_pt1 | contig 15659 bp, 11 predicted proteins | sample MM_PC_MetaG_FD_121122 | JGI IMG/M metagenome (GOLD analysis project Ga0180007, IMG submission 121122) | Groundwater microbial communities from the Aspo Hard Rock Laboratory (HRL) deep subsurface site, Sweden - MM_PC_MetaG | ecosystem: Environmental > Aquatic > Deep subsurface > Groundwater... | reverse complement strand
TGACCGGCAATCCTGGTGATGGGAAAACGGCTTTTCTTGAAAAAGTATATGACGGGCTGAAAGCAAACGGCTGTACTGAAAACCGGAAAGATGCATCGGGTTGGGAGGCTGAATATAATGGAAAGGTTTTTACAGCCTGTTATGATGCTTCCGAATCATGTAATGGAGTATCTGCTGATGAACGATTGAAAATGTTATTCAGACCGTTTACCGGCGACTGGGAACCCAATGTCAGTAAAGTAGTTCTTGTAGCAATCAATGACGGGAAATTGCATTCATTTTTTAGCGATAAACAGATTAAAAGCAAATTCAAATGGTTGTCACAGATAATTATAGATAAGGCATTTTCTTCAAGAGGAAGCGAAGATATTAAAAGTATTGTAATTGTAAACTTAAAGGAAAGGACTCTCGTTGATCTTGAATTTGATATAACCAGTTCCGAGGATTCACTTTTTGATAAACTTCTTAATATTTTTACTGCGGAAGAACACTGGCAAATCTGTCATACTTGCTCATCTCAACCAAATTGTCCAATTTTTGCAAATGCAATGTCCTTAGGTTTTGGTGAAATGTCAAAACAGGCACGCTCCAGGCTCAAACTATTGTTTGCCATCAGCCATCTGAGACGAAACAGACATAATACTATGCGGGATATTCGCTCTGCCTTGTCTTTTATAATTACCGGCAACCTAAACTGTAAAAGTATTAAGGCTTTTGAAGAGCAACCTTTTTTTGATATTGCCGACCATTTTTACTACAATTCAATCTTTACTGCTAACGACGAAGCACTAAAAGAATTTACTGAACTTGATCCGTCAAAAGCCTCCATACCTCAACTTGACAGACAGCTGGCAATTCGATATTCACAGGATAAAATACAGGAAACTGATACCCTGTTCCCACCGAGCAATATAAAAAAAGAAATTGATATACACGAAGGAAACCCAGAAAAATGGATGACTAACTTCAGACGCCATCTCTTTTTTGAAGGTAAAGAGGATATGTTTGAAGAGAAGCTAAAAGGGGTTCGGGAAGCTGTGAAGCTATTGCCGTATCGTCACTTGGAATTGTTTATTCAGCATCTAAACAAAAGAGGTAATCTTGAAAAATTGCGTGAGAGCCTCTGTCGTGGCATTTCACAGATGGAGGGGATAAGAAACTCTGATATTTCAACTAAACATTTACTCATCCGTGTTACACAGAATGCAAAGGAAGGTCTGACTATCTGTAAGAAGCTACCCATAGAAGACTTTAAGGTCTTCACTCCCAGGAATCAGTATTCTTTTATGGAGACTATAACTGACAAGATAACCTTTAAGCATGAACCGTCCGATATTCAATTTATCATCACCTTAGACCTTTTTGAGATATTAATCCGCATGTCGGAGGGGCAGCTCCCATTTTCTAAGGAACAAAAAGCAGTGTTAGATGAACTGGCTGACTTCAAGAGTAGGCTACACAGGTATCAGTCTCAGGATTTACTGCTTCTTGAAAGCAACGGACAGGTGCATCACATAACCCAGCATGAGGGAATGATTATCAGAGAAACCAGAGAGGAGAATTCATGAAGATCAAACTTCCTATTATCTTATCTCATCTTTTTAAAGAAAAAGAGTGCCAGATATGAACAATTCTCAAAATCCACTAATTCCGGTTATAGATGTCTTTGCTGGTCCAGGCGGACTTGGGGAAGGATTTTCGGCATTTGGACATCAGGAAGGCAAGCAATACTTCAAAATTGAGTTGTCTGTTGAGAAAGAGTGTTCATCACACAGTACGCTTGAACTGCGTAGTTTTTTCAGACAGTTTTCCTTCGATAATGTTTCAGAAGATTACTATGCTTTTCTTCGTGGTGAAATAACGCGGGACGAATTATACAGGAGACATCCTGATGAAGCATCAGCCGCCAAGGATGAAGCATGGTATGCAACACTTGGCAGTGGCAGGGAATTTGATAAAGAACTCGACCGAAGAGTTTCCAGAATCATTGATGGGCATGATAGATGGATACTTATAGGAGGTCCTCCTTGCCAGGCTTATTCTGTCATAGGCAGATCGCGTAATACAGGTGTGAAAAACTACAGACCTGAGAATGACGAAAGATATTACCTTTACAGAGAATACCTCAGAATAATTGCAAGACACAGGCCATCAGTTTTCGTGATGGAAAATGTCAAGGGAATTCTGTCGTCGCAAGTTCAGGGAAGTCGAATATTCGACAGTATACTTGCTGACCTGCAGAGACCTTCATCTGTTTTTTCTCAGCACCATGACGATGAACCAGTTCGATATAAGATATTTTCTCTTGTTAAGTGTCCATCTATTATACAGGATAATGCTCGTGAAGGTTACGCTCCAGAAGATTTCATCGTAGAATGTGAAAAATATGGAATTCCACAGGCAAGGCACAGGGTTATTCTGCTTGGTGTCAGAGAAGATATAAGCAGTGTTACACCGGGGATTTTATTGCCAGAGCAGGAAGTGTATGTTGAAGATGTCCTTGAAGGGTTGCCAGAACTGAGAAGCGGTTTGTCAAAGGAAGCTGACAGTGTGTCAGTGTGGCATCAGAGAGTATCAGAAATACTGGGCCAAAAATGGTTAACTATTGCCAGAGAATTGTGGGGGCAGGATCTTTTTGATCAACTGATTCATGTCCTTGATAATCTCAAATCTCCATGTCATGATAGAGGCGATGAATATATTCCTTGTGACGCGCCCGTGAGAGATGACCTGAGGTGGTGGTACATGGACACTCGATTGAAAGGTATCTGTAACCATGTTGCACGCGGGCATATGCACAAGGATATTCATCGCTATCTCTATGCCTCATGCTTTGCTATACAGTTCGGTAGATCGCCAAAACTGCATGATTATCCCGCTGATCTTTTACCAGAGCACAAGAATGTAAAATCCGGTCATTTTAATGACCGGTTCCGCGTCCAATTGTATGGACATCCATCCACGACAATTACCAGCCACATATCTAAAGACGGTCATTATTTTATTCATCCTGATCCTTATCAGTGCAGAAGTCTGACAGTGCGTGAAGCTGCCAGACTTCAGACATTTCCTGACAACTATTATTTTGCAGGAAATCGGACACAGCAGTACATGCAGATTGGAAATGCAGTCCCTCCTCTACTTGCATACAAGGTAGCATCAATTGTTAAGGATTTTCTGGAGGCAGTTAGATAATATATGGACACAATTTCGAAAGAACATCGTAGCTGGAATATGTCCAGAATAGGTAACAAGGATACCTTACCTGAAAAATTGGTTCGATCATTTCTACATCGTGCAGGTTTTCGTTTCAGGCTTCATGTCAAAACTCTGCCAGGCAACCCTGATATTGTATTACCAAAGTATGGCTTTGCAATTTTTGTGCATGGCTGTTTCTGGCACAGGCATAAAGGATGCAGATACACCTACATGCCTAAAAGCCGTATCGAATTCTGGAAAGAAAAATTCCAGGAAAATGTGGAAAGGGATAAACAGAAAAAAAAGAAGCTTGAAGATTCAGGCTGGCGAGTAGTGACTATGTGGGAATGTGAGGCAAAAGAAAGCGATAAGCTGGTCGCATCTTTGAGCGAACTAACTGCTTTGAAAAGGGTAAAGAAATGAAAGAAGTATCACTGCCACCAAGAGCCGCTTCACTTTCTGAAGCTATGCGGGATGTAGGCTACTCCCTGGAGTCGGCTGTAGCAGATATTGTAGACAACAGCATTTCTGCAGGTGCATCAAGAGTTGATATATTATTTGATGTGAAAAAATCAGGAACCTGTCTGGCTATTATTGATAACGGCAACGGAATGAGTGAAGATAAGCTCATTGAGGCTATGCGGCATGGTACCCATAACCCGCGAGCCCCCCGGTCCAAAAATGACCTTGGTCGTTTTGGACTGGGGCTTAAAACAGCCTCTTTTTCACAATGTACCAGACTCACGGTTGTAAGTTTCAGAAATGGTTCAACGGCAGGGGCAGTCTGTGACCTCAAGATGGTATCTGATCGAGATGACTGGATAGTATGTATGCTCGATGACGCTGAGATTTCAGCAGTCTCCTGCATTGATAGATTGACTGGCAATGGAACGCTGGTTCTCTGGGAGAATCTGGACAGACTCTGTGAAAGCAACCCTGAGTGTGTAAATGAAAAACTCATTAATGAGAAAATCAGAGAGGTTGAAAAACATCTCTCACTTGTATTCCATCGGTTTTTGAATGGTGAAATTAAAGGCAGCAAGATGAGTATTGCCATTAACTATCATGAAGTTGAACCCTTTGATCCCTTCTGCACGGCAAACAAAGCAACGCAGCTGTTGAATCAGGAAATTGTCAGAATCAGTGGTTCAGAAGTCTTCATACAACCGTATATCCTTCCTTATCATAGCAAGTTGTCTCAGAAGGAAAAAGATTTCTATAATAACTGGAGCGACTTTTTGAATAACCAGGGGGCATATATCTACCGGAACGGAAGACTAATAGCCTGGGGCGACTGGTTCCGGCTTGTGCCTAAAGGAGAGGCTACCAAACTTGCACGAGTAAAGATAGATTTTTCAAGCAGTCTTGACGAGCAATGGACCATTGATATCAAGAAATCCAGAGCGTATCCGCCTCATCCGGTTCGAGAACAGATAAAGAAGATAATTGGCCGCATTACAGAAGGCAGTACCAAAGTTATAAGAGGGCGAGGGAAAAGACTCTATGGAAGTGTACCTAAACCTGTCTGGGTGCGTACAGCCGGACACGGCACGATCAAATATTCTCTGGACAGGCAGCATCCTGTCATAACTACTGTGATAAAATCTCTTAAAAAAAATGAAAGCCGGAAGATAGAAAAGTTACTTTCTATTATAGAGTCTTCTATCCCTGTTGAGGCAATTTATACGGATTACACTATCTCTCCACAGCATTTTGAGAGGGATAAAGAACTGGAAAAGGACGAAGTCATGGATGAACTGGAAAGTATCTGGAATATTTTTTCACTTTCGAAAGAAGATTTCAGGGAAATTGTCTGTTTTACGAAACCCTGTTGTAATTATCCAGATTTGATTGAGGACTTCATAAGGAGGAAATTAAATGACTGAAACCACTCTTGAAAGTACGATTCTCATGTCCCTTAAAGAAGAAGTCGATTCACCTCTGCACAGAGAAACGATCGTAAAGCGTGCGTATGAATTCGCGAAAATTCTCGGAGTCGATGTTAATACTCTTGATGAGATTATCAAGAGAGTAGAGACAAAACTCGTTACAACTATGGATGAAGGGGTATCACTTGTTGATGTAAAAGACAATCATGATGAAGACTGGGTTGCAAAAAAAGAAAATATCAGTTGGGATTACTGGACAGATTATGAGATGCAGCTTGCAGTAGAAGGATGGGGTCCCAAAATTATCCACACGATGGGTGAGATTACCAATAATATTCTAGGGCTACTGAAAGATCCCGAAACGCCGGGGGAATGGGACCGCAGAGGACTTGTCATTGGACATGTACAATCCGGCAAAACAGCAAACTATATCGGTCTTATTGCCAGGGCCGCAGATGCAGGGTATCGCTTTATCATAGTTATTGCTGGTATTCACAACAATCTCAGGAAGCAGACTCAAAGCAGGATTGATGAAGGGTTTATTGGCAGGAATAGCGAAACCGGGCAACTAACAGGTGTTGGAAAGTTAAATCGGATAAGGAAATCCCCGATTCCACTCACCAATACTATCAGCGATTTCAGTAAAAAATTTGCGAGTGCTAATATGGCTGATCTCAAAGCATATGATCGCCCTGTCATTCTGGTTATCAAAAAACATGTTACTACACTTGGGAATGTATATTCCTGGCTTAAAAAACTTAATGCTGATAAGGATGGACAGATATCAAGCATACCCATGCTTCTGATTGATGATGAGGCAGATAATGCCTCAATCAATACCAACAAGCCGGAAATTGATCCCACACGGACAAATGAAGAAATCAGAAGGCTTCTCAGTCTTTTTAAAAAAAGCTGTTACATCGGTTATACAGCAACACCTTTTGCGAATATTTTTATTAATCCCGATGATGAAGATGAAATGATTGGTGATGATCTGTTCCCGAGAAATTTTATTTACTGTCTGGATGCTCCAACAAACTATTTCGGTGCACAGAAGGTATTTATAGATGAGGAAACCAGTAGAAAGGTGTTAAGAACCATTGACGATGCTGAAGACTATATCCCATTTACACATAAAAAATATGATGAGATATCAGACCTTCCGCCATCAGCGAAAGACGCGATAAAAACATTCATACTTACAAAAGCAATCCGGTGCATCAGAAATCAGAAGAATAAACATTGCTCAATGATGATTAATGTGTCCAGGTTCGTAGATATACAGAGACAGATAAAAGAAAATGTCTCTCATTATCTGAGTGAGATCAAGGATGCAATTCGTTACAACTACAGAAAGCCTGTCTCGGATGCTCTTCAAAATGGAATCATGTCTGAACTGAAGGAGATTTTTGATCAGGAATTCAAATCTGAAACCTGGGAAGATGTACAGATGAAACTTTTCGAATCTTCTGACGAGATAAAAACCTACATGGTGAACAGCAAATCAGATGAATCGCTTGATTATGAGAAGTATGACATAACTGGTGATGCGCTCACTGCAGTTGCTATTGGAGGACTCAGCCTTTCTCGAGGTCTTACTCTGGAGGGGTTGACGGTCAGCTACATGTACAGAAACTCCAAAATGTATGACACTCTGATGCAGATGGGGCGATGGTTCGGGTATCGTCCTGGTTATGATGATCTATGTCGTGTCTGGCTGTCAGACGATTCTCAGGGATGGTATGCACATATAGCGGAAGCGACGGAGGACCTCAGACAGCAGATTAAACAGATGCGTCGGGATGGATTCAGTCCTATAGATTTTGGGCTGTATGTAAGAGCACATCCTGATACTCTTATTGTCACAGCCATGAATAAAATGCGTCATGCCAGAAAAATGACCTTTAAAGTCAGTTTTGACAACCAATTACAAGAAACTCATATCATACCGTCTGCAAAAGATATTTGTCAGAAAAACCTGTCCGGGTTGGTGACACTTTATGAAAGTCTTAAATCGACATATGGGGCACCTGATATTGATGATTGTTTTGCAAAAGGCAGCATATTCTGGAAATCAGTGCCATTAAACCTTGTAATCGAATTTATTGAAGACTTTCGCTTCCATCGAGAGCTTCAGTGGAAAAAAGATGGCTTCCTGAAATATGCCAGAGAGGTATCAGATCGTTTCCCACTGTGGGATGTTGCTTTTATTTCTCTTAAGAACCCTACTCGAACTGTTGATGGGATTCCGATACAGATACAGAGGCGTGCTGCAGGTAGAGATAGAACTAATAAGCAAATCAGAATTCCCAGCGGAGAAGACGGACGGTATATAGGAAGCAGGCAGAAGGTAAGTGATCCTGGTGTGGAGGGGGTTGGTCTTGATAGAGATCATATAGATATAGTCGAAAAGATGGCTGGTGAAAAAAAACCTTCCGGAGGTCATTTCAGGCAGATGGCCGTCAGAGGTAAACCACTTTTGATGCTACATGTCCTGGATCTGTATGACAGAGATCCTCGTATGAATGATGCCAATATTATAGCTGAGAACATGCCTGCCGTTGGTTTCAGTTTCCCTGCAACAAATGATACCCGCTCTGTTGAGTGTGTTGTGAATAAGGTCTGGTTGGAAAAGGACATGATTGATTCTCCTGACGAGGAGGATGATTATGACAACTGACAGTAATAACCCATGGGCTGGAATTGAAAAACTGATATCCGGTTTCAGTGTAGTTCGAGTTGACTCAGAACATCCACATGACTTTTTCTGGGGAAAGGACACCTGTGGTGCTTTTCTGCTGCTTCTGGAAATAGATGAACAGAATCTGGAATTTCTGGAGGATAATGCTGTTGACTTGAAAGGTGTCCGTACCGATATAAGGTTTAACCATTCTACCGGGGAACACTTTTTTATCCTCTGCTTGCAGAATAAGGAGGATGCAGATATTTTCCACAGGTTGTGCATTGATCTGATTGAGCGAACGAAGGATGCAGAAGACCAGAAAGCTGCTCTGAACATTATTCATATAAGACTTAAAAGGTGGCGGTCTTTTCTGAGCAGAAAGACAAGCCACTTGTTGACCGCACAGGAAGTTCATGGTCTCTATGCTGAACTTGAATTTCTTTATATCTGCCTCAGTAAAACAGATGAGCAGCGAGTCGTAATAGAAGGTTGGCAGGGGCCTCATGGTGGACCACATGATTATGTCCTTGGTGATTATGCTGTTGAAGTTAAATCAGTCTCAGATTCACAGAAAAATATTGTCAGGATATCCTCTGAAAATCAACTTGTAACTCACTTGGAGAGACTTTATCTACAGGTATTTTTTTTAGCTGAATTTCACGACTGCAGTCGTGGACTTTCTCTGAATCAGATGGTAGATAAAGTCAGAAGCGAAATAAGAGACACAGATAACAAAGACCTGTTTGACAGCAGGCTTTATGAAACTGGTTATATTGAACTGAAGGATTATGACACGCCCTGTTATTCAGTGACACAGCAGAGAACTTTTGAGGTGCTGGGCGAATTTCCAAGAATCACACCTGATGCTTTGTCTGATGGTCTGACCAATGTCTCATATGATCTGATGTTGAATTCACTGGAAGGTTATGTCTGTGATTTTCCCTTTGATGGAGGTGGCAAATGACGGAATTCACTATTGAAGATTTTTACCATGACTTTCGGCAGGACACGCTTGCCGGTTCAGAATCACGGCTTGATTATCTCGAATCCGAGTTTCTGTTGAGTCTTTCAAAGGAGCTTGAGGACGCTGGCGTTATTGAAGGATTTGAACCCTGTCATTACAAAGCCACAAGAGGGATTCGGGTTGATGGGTACCGGTTTAGAGTGGAAGAATCGGCACTTGACCTGTTTATACTGGATTTTGAAAACAGGGAATCTATTGAATCATTAACAAAAACAGATGCTGACAGTACTTTTAGAAGACTTGAAAATTTTTTTATCCATAGTGTGGATAAAAGAATGTATAAGGATCTGGAGGAAACATCTCCAGGGTATGGGTTATCCAGAGATATCGCTGACAGTCAGGATAATTATTCAAAAGTAAACCTCTACCTTGTTTCTGAACGAAACCTGAGTGAGCGGATACAGGCAATGAGTAATGTTATATACAAAAGCTGGACATTTTCATATCATATCTGGGACATCTCACGCTTTTACAGACAGTATGTTTCCCGTGGAGCAAAAGAGGACCTGATTGTTGATTTTGTGGCTCTTTATGGTAAAGGACTACCGTGTCTGCCTGCGCATCTCAACACGGCCGATTATGAATCTTATCTACTGGTCATGCCTGCGGAAATATTATCGGAATTGTATGGCAGATATGGTTCAAGATTGCTTGAACAAAATGTCCGCTGTTTTCTGCAGGCCAGGGGTAATGTCAATAAAGGTATTCGTGCAACCATCATGAATGACCCGGAGATGTTTTTTGCCTACAACAATGGGATTACTGCCACGGCTAAAGAAGTCATTACCGAGCAGACAGACAAGGGAATGTTCATAAAGTCGATCATAGACCTTCAAATTGTTAATGGCGGTCAGACAACCGCATCACTTTTTCATACAAACAAGAAAGACAATGCCCGGATTAACCATGTCTTTGTTCAGATGAAACTGTCAGTTGTGGATGAAGAAAAGAGTGAAGATGTTGTTCCAAAGATTTCAGAGTATGCAAATACTCAAAATAAGGTTGGTGCGGCTGATTTTTTTTCAAACCATCCATTTCACATCCGCATGGAAGAGTTTTCCAGAAGATTGTGGGCACCACCGTATCAGAGTGCTCTCAGGGAATCTAAATGGTTTTATGAAAGGGCAAGGGGACAGTATGCAGATGCCCAGATTAAATTGTCAGCCACTGGCAGAAAGAAATTTCAGGCTGAACATCCCAAGGCACAGATGTTTACAAAAACTGACCTTGGCAAGTTTGAGAATGTCTGGGATGATAAGCCAACTTTGGTGTGTCTTGGAGCACAGAAGAATTTTGCAAGATATGCGGAAAGAATCGGCAAAGAGTGGGAAAAAGACCCTGACCGTTTCAATGAGGATTATTATAAGAGTGCAATAGCAAGAGCAATTGTCTTCCGCCGTACTGAAAAGCTTATATCATCGCAGAACTGGTATCATGGTGATCTCCGTGCACAGATTGTTGCATATACGCTGGCAATGATTTCTGAATACTGCAAGAAATATGATAACACTATTAATTTGTTGCAGATATGGAGTAGGCAGGAATTATCTCCTGTTTTTATAAAATCAATTGAGGTAGTCAGCAGGTTTGTTTTTGATGAAATAACAAATCCTCCTGAAGAGACAGGGATATCAAATTATAGCGAATGGTGTAAGAAGGATGCCTGTTGGAGCCGATTGATGTCTAAAGTTTCTGCTCTGGAGGATATGCTTCCGCCAGAATTTCTTAAAGAATTGATTTCAAGGGATATAGTTGAGGAAAAAGCAAAAGATTCGCGAAAAGTTCAGAAAATCGATAACAGTATAAAAGCACAAACAGAGGTTCTCAGATATTCAGCAGAGCAGTGGACAAATGTTCTTGAGGCTGGTCGGAGAAAAGGGTTTTTATCACCAAAAGAAATAGGAATTCTTGAGGTCGCTACTTGTATTCCTGCTAAGATTCCATCTGAAAAACAGTCTGTAATACTCATAGAAATTTTGCAGAAGGCAGAGTTGGAGGGTGTTGTTATGGCTAAAGATTAATAAAGACCCCGTTTTCTGAAAAAATTATGTAATGGGAGCAGACCTTGATTATGGAATACAGAATATTTTAAATTCCATATTCAAGATGTGACACTACCATCACCTTTAGAGAATGGTGGGGAAAGAGTGAGTGGGGTCAGGAATTTTTCCTCGACCTGAAAAAAAAGATTGAGCGATTAGAAAATAAGAAAGAAATAAGAAATGTATCAGCCAGATGCAGACCGCTTTTAGAGATGAATGTATTCAATTCACAGATTGAGAAGAACTGGGATATTCTCGAAAGTACTAAAAAAGGCTTGGTCATTAATGTAAAAGAAATTGGCTCAGAAACGGTTCAATCAGCTATCAGTGCCTTTGTTTTAAGAAAGGTATATAAAGAAATACTAAAATGGGAAGAGTCCTATGTCTTGAAATTGGCAATTGTTTTAGACGAAGCTCATCGTTTAGCCAGAGATAGAACCCTGCCTTCAATAATGCAGGAAGCAAGGAAGTTTGGAGTTTTGATTATTGTTGCAAGCCAAAATATCAATCATTTTCATGAAAATGTACTCGGCAATGCGGGACTAAGATACTTTTTAGAACAAACAATCCAGATTCAAAAAAAGTCAGTAAGATGGTTCAAATGCGTAGTGGCAGCAATGCTCAAGGTATTATTGAGCAACTTAAAACAGGACAGGCAGTGGTTCAAACCCCTGACATGAGCTATGCGACAAAAACAATGATGAGAAAAATTGATTGATACCAATTTGCATTCGAAATAATAACAAGGCGGATAGGAGGAGACGACGAAGGCATACTAAACAGTGTGTTGAAGTAGCCGACGACTCTGCCAACTTTAGTTAGCATTTGAAGGCGATTTGGTATTACAACTTATAGCTATTTAGGAGGTGAAATAATGATAGAAAAAAAAGGTGCCAAGCCTTTGCGTGGATTCCGTGATTATATGCCTGAAGAGATGCTTGCTCGGGAAAAGATAATCTCTATTATCAAAAGGGTGTATGAATCTTATGGATTTGTTCCTATGGCAACACCTGCTCTTGAATATAAAGAGACACTGATGAGCTCTGGAGGAGAGGAGATTGACAAGCAAATATATTCATTTCTTGACAAAGAAGGAAATGATGTGGGCTTGAGATTTGATTTAACAGTTCCACTCTCGCGTGTTGTTGCCCAATATACAGACCTGCCTATGCCATTCAAAAGGTATCAGATTCAGCCTGTCTGGAGGTTTGATAAGCCTGACCCGGGCAGATTTCGGGAGTTTATTCAATTTGACATAGACACTGTTGGCGCAAAGGAGATGATTGCTGATGTAGAGATTATTCTGGCTATGTATGACTCTCTTATCGCCCTTTCCTTAACTGATTTTAGAATAAGGTTCAGCAGTAGAAAGATTCTCAATAGTTTAATCACCTGTGCAGGCATTCCTGAGAATAAAGGGCAGTCTGTATTTAAGGTCATTGATAAATTAGAAAAGCAAGGGCTTGAAGCAGTCAAGCAAGAATTGGGACAGGGGAGGATTGATAGCTCAGGGGCTTGTATAAAGGGACTCAACCTTTTGGAGGTTCAAATCTCAAAGATTGTAGATTTTCTGCTGCTTCCTCAGAGGACTCGGGATGAAGCCATAGCCTCAGTTACGGAATTCTTTAAAGATGTCCCCAATTCTGAAGAGGGATTAAGGGAGCTTAAAGAGATAAGCGAATATCTTGATGCCTTTGAGATTCCGAAGGAGAGGGTAATTGTTGATTTAAGCATAGCAAGAGGGCTTGATTATTACACAGGCCCTGTCTATGAAGCAATTCTCCTTTCCTGCCGAGAATTTGGGGTTGTTTTAGCAGGTGGTCGTTATGACCAATTGATAAAGCGAGCTACAGGTGAAAAACTACCAGCCACAGGTGCTTCTATAGGCATAGACCGTCTTTTTGCTGCATTAAAGAAGTGTACGGAAGTGGAGAGCAAATCCTCTACAGCTGATGTTCTTGTTACAGTTATGATGAAGGAAAGAATGGTTGAATATCTAAAGATTAGCAGTCGTCTGCGGAAAGAAGGTATAAATACAGAGCTCTACATCGGCACAGAAAAAAGGATAGGCAAACAACTTGAGTATGCTGACAGGCATTCAATTCCAATAGCTGTGATAATTGGACCCGATGAATTCTCAAATAACCAGATTACAATCAAAGACTTAAGGCAACTCAAGAGAAAAGAGATAAATGTTGAAGGCCATGAGGATTACTTAAAAGCAAGAATAGGTCAAAAGACAGTTCCTGATGAGAAACTCATAGAAGAAATCAAGCAATTTTTGTAAGCGTTCAGGCAGTGTAAGAAAAGGGGATATGGAGATTAAGGGGATAAGGGGATAAAATTTTGAATTAAAAATTAAGAATTAAAAATGAATTATCTCCATATCTTTTCTTATCTCCTTATCCCCTCACACTCTTGATGTATGGTCTGAACGGTTACGCAATTTCTAACTTAAGCAATGAAGACAAGAACAGCAACAATCAAGCGCAAAACAATGGAGACTGATATTACCGTTGTTGTCAATCTTGACGGCAACGGAACTTATCAAGTGGAGACTGGCAATGGTTTTTTGAATCACATGCTGGAACTTTTTTCCAAGCACTCTTTGATTGACCTCACCATAACTGCTAAGGGTGATTTGAATGTGGATGATCACCACACAGTTGAGGATATTGGTATCTGTTTGGGACAAGCCTTGTGCAAAGCTCTCGGTGACAAAAGAGGTATAGAACGCTACGGTTTTCTATTGCCTATGGATGAGGTTTTGGCTGAAGTGGCAATTGATTTAGGTGGCAGATCATATCTTGTGTGGAATGTCGTCTTTAAGCGTGAGAAAATAGGTGATATGCCGACTGAACTTTTTGAAGACTTCTTTAAGGCGATTGCTGATAACTTGCAAGCCAACATCCATGTTAATATAAAATACGGCAGGAACGAACACCACATTGCAGAAGGTATCTTTAAGGCATTTGCAAGAGCTTTGAGGTTTGCTGTAAGTCAAGATAAGCGATCTTGCGACTTATTGCCATCTACCAAAGGAAAATTGTAACTATTTACCGGCAGTGAAGTAAAAGGAGAAACACGAAAGCCCGAAAGAGAGAAATCCCGAAAAGGAAAAAAGAGAGTTGAACCACAAAGCACAGAGAAGAGCACAGAGAAAGATGAAAATATTAAAATTTATCCACAGATTACACAGATTTCACAGATTTTTCACTGATTCTTTTTTAATTTATCTCATCAGTGTTAATCAGCGTGCTATTATTCTTTCTCCACAGGAATTCCTGCACCTTTCATCTTCTCCCTGAACTCATCTTCATACTCGGGATAGCTATGAACCTTTACCGGGTAATCCCAGGGGTTTATATATCTTTTTATTCTGCTATTATTGGCCAAATTCCTTGTGGGTGAAAAGAGGATGCCGACACTATGGACTATCTTGCTGAAGGGAAGATATGCCAGGAGGAGGCTCACCAGGGTGAGGTGAATATAAAAGAGGACACCCACATTTTGCGGAATTTTTGGGCTAAAGGAGAGCATTCCCATAATGAAGGTTTTTATGCTCGTAACATCTGTCTTTACAAAATACCTGAGGAGGATGCCTGAGGTAGCTATGCCTATTATTAAAAATAGAATAAAATAGTCTGCTGGCAGGGAGATATAGCGTATCTTGGAAAGAAAAACCCTCCGAGAAAGTAGGTATAGGGCAGATAAAAAGAGAAGTATGCCTGAAAGATAAAGCGTAGGTGTTCCCACTTGAAGAAATCCGTCAAGGCTTTCAATTGAAGAAAGGAAAAGGGGTGCAGGTTCAGTAAAAAGCCTGAGGTGCCGTAGAATTACAATCAATAGGGAGTAATGGAAGGCTATTCCACCAAGCCAAAGAATAATGGTAGAACCTTGAGCCAAATGACTATCTTTCAACTCTGCCCTTGTATTCCTGAATAAAGAGCGAAAGAGAAATATCTCCATAGCCATTCTTCCTAAAACCCCTAATGTATTTGATGGATTCTCTAAGCTATTATGCTTGACCCAGGAAAAAGACCTCTGCTGCCCGCATGTTGTAGGTATGCAGAAGGGAACAGGAGAACCTGCCCATCTTATAACCCTTCCGATAAGGCAAAGAATAAAGATAATAATAGTCGTATATGGGAGTATTACCCCAAATATAACCTTAAAGTTCAATAGCTCCACAGAAACGAATGTTAAGAATACAATCGTAATGACAGCAAGCAATGGCAATAAGACCTTCATCAAACCCCCTTCTTAAAAAATTGTATATTAAAAATTTATAATATGTCAAATTGAATTTTTTAATAGATAGTTTAGCCTTGACAAAGAAAGGATTATCGTGTTATATTGCAATAAATGTAAGCGTTCAGCCTATTCATCAAAGAGTGTAAGAAGGGGGATAAGGAGATAAAGGGGATATGGAGATGATGGAATATCCAGAAGACTCACTTACCGAAATAATAATTCAAGGTATCATCAAGGTACACCAGACGCTTGGGCCAGGTTTTCTGGAAAGTATCTACCGTAGAGCAATGGTAATTGAACTTACAAAGCAAGAATTGACAGTTGAGACAGAGAAAGGGATAGTTGTCTATTACGAAGGAGAAGAGGTTGGTAGACACAGACTGGATATTCTTATAGAAAACAAGGTAATAGTAGAACTAAAAACAGTGGAAGAGTTAAGCAAAGCTCATTATGCTCAAGTTCGTTCATATTTGAAAGCTACAGGTATAAAGGTGGCTATTCTTGTAAACTTCGCCAAAGAAAAGGCTGGTTTTAGAAGGGTTGAATTAAAATAATATCCTCTTATCTCC
>Ga0180007_10004101_pt1 | contig 15661 bp, 26 predicted proteins | sample MM_PC_MetaG_FD_121122 | JGI IMG/M metagenome (GOLD analysis project Ga0180007, IMG submission 121122) | Groundwater microbial communities from the Aspo Hard Rock Laboratory (HRL) deep subsurface site, Sweden - MM_PC_MetaG | ecosystem: Environmental > Aquatic > Deep subsurface > Groundwater... | reverse complement strand
ACTGCTAAACAGCTTCTTTGTAATCTGGCTGAGCCTAGGTATGCTCGTCCAGTTCATTCTATTTTTATTTGGCCGAAGCATACACGAGCCGAATAAAAAGATAGCTGCTCTTGAGGCAACTATAACAACAGGTATCTTGGGTTTTGGTATTTGGGGTCTGGTTCAACTGCTGATTGAATAGAGGTTAGATGTGGCAAGAGACGGTAGACCAATGTATCTTAGGAGGTGGAGTCCAATGCACTTGATTTTGGATATTCGGTGCACCAACCAGGAATTGCTCATAAACCACGAGTCGCTTTCTGAATGGATGCTACTGCTTTGCCATGAGATAGGCATGACTCCAGTCGGCAATCCAATCATTCAGGATTTCTTATGGCCAGGTGGTAAAGTTGCTGTTCCCAGTGCTTGTCTTTTCCTGGCCGAAAGTAGCATAACTCTCCATGTCTACCCAGAGTTTAATTACCTATACCTTGACATCTTCAGTTGCAAGAACTTTGATACGGCAAAAGCTATTGAATTCGTGAACAGAACCCTCAGCGTAACCCATCGCACCACATACGCATTTAAGCGCGGTATCAATATGGAAACCCGTGAGCCTTTGCAACTGGTCCCAACATTTCCATAAGGAGTAACAATGGCAAGTATCTTATGCACAAAAGGACTTGAACGAACCACCCAAGTTACCCTTGATGACATCAACTATGTGGCTGTAGGCACAGGGACAGCCGCCTTAGCAGCCTCCGACACACAGTTGGGCGCTGAAACATACCGCAAAACCCCCGACTACAAACTGAGGCAAGGTAAGACACTTCAAGTCCGTGCACAGTTTGCAAATGTGGACCTACCTGCAACTTCCGAGGAGTTCGGTTGGTTTATGAACGGTGGAGCAGGCGCTGATACAGGAGAATTGTTAAGCAGAGCCTTGGCAACCTTCGTAAAGGGTTCCACGGACTTATTCGTAATCCTTGAAATTGAAATAGAGGATTGATACAGAGGACAACAGATGACAGATGGAGGACAGATGGATGAGGGGTTTACCTTGATGCTGGCCTGTAAAGCCGTGTGGAGTATCAAAGTAAGCGGGTTAGCCCGTGGCTCGGTGTGAGACCATTTGCCTCCTGGTCTCGGTTACGGTCGTATGAGCTTTGCTCCCCAAGTTGGGTAACAGCCGAGACCCCTCATCCCGTTATTCACAAGATTCAAGATTCACAAGTGGTTAGTTCCATCATTCATATGAGCCATTCTGCGACTTGCCACCCATAAATAAAATAAAAGGTCTAACGCCTCTTCAATAGCGTGTTCCACTGGGTCTCCTACAAAAACATCACCATACGCAATCCGACCCTCTTGATTCCTACTAGCAGTTCTGTTTTGCACCCAGGACAAAAACTCAATCCGTTCAGTATCACCAAGTTTCCGCCACGCATTTACCATCATCTACTCCTTGATTGTTATTGTTATTCCTGCAGCCAAAATTACCTTCCGGCACTCCCTACATATATCCCTTTGCAAGGTGTCAAAAATGTAAATACTCGCTCCTTCAGTTGCTATTCCATACTTTGCCGCCTGAGCAACAGCATTGACCTCAGCATGAATAGCCCTCTGGCAATGACCATCTTCCATTTGGCAACCAACTTCAGTGCAATGTGGTGTCCCAGGCAGCGAACCATTATACCCAGTCGAAATGATTCTGTTACCCTTTACCAGCACCGCCCCCACCCGTGCCCTAGGACAAGTGCTTCTAGTGCCGATTAACTTGGCAATTTCCAAGAAGTATGTAGTCCATTCTGGTCGCTTTTCCATTTCTCCTCCTTCATTATTCACACACTTACCTAAGTAAGTTCACAGAAAGTTTACAGAATCACGACTTCGCATCCTTCCAATTCTTTCCCCTACCAATCTCTACTGGTGTTTCGAATGGCGCCAGATTCAGAGGGATAGGAATGTCCATCCCTACAGGTTTGTCGAAGTCATTCTCATCATGCACAATGTTGACCAGAGGATAAGAAGCTACAGCAATCGCCGACCTCTTCTGTATTTCGGCAGCCGTCCCTTGTATAGGATGATTTATAGCCTCCCTAAGAGCCTTTTCCCTCTTAAAGTAATTTGACGATTGAACATCAGGAAATCCACGCTTTCTGCCAAGCATTGTTATCGCATAGCCAGTTTGCATCACCCCCGCCTTTGTTTCATCAATCCATGCCTTTATCCCCCGAAACTTTGCAAAGTATCTTTCTAAATACATCTTTCCCTTATCCATTGGTATACCACCCCTCACAAATAATGTATGCGCATCTCCTCCATACAAAATAGCGTAATTAAGAGTCTTTGCAGTTCCCCTATCCACATTGAGGTCTCTTGCCGTTGCCTCATGCACATCCTCTCCATTTGCAAACATCTGTAACATGGCAGAATCTTGAGATAGATAAGCAACAACCCTCAACTCAATTTGTTCAAGGTCCCACACCTCAAACTCGTTACCATCGGAAGGAATATAAATGTTCCTAATAGCAACAGGAATGTTCTGACTATTCGGTGTAGTGCTTAACCTTCCAGACCTAGGCCACAGATTGAAATGGGGATGGATTCTATCTCCAACGAGATGCTTATTAAGAATCGCTTCCACAAATGTAGACAACAATACCCTACTTCTCCTATAAAGGAGAACCAACTGTGCAATGGGGTCATCCCTATACATGGTAGTCAACATTTCCTCATCCATTATAGGCTTACCAGTCGACCGTTTATATTTGATAGGATGCCCTCTACTTCCCAGCACATATGCAACCTGCATAGAGGAGCCAGGATTGAAGCCGTAACCCTTAGCAATCTGCTTATAGAACCCTACCTCCTTCGTGAGTCTTTGCTTGTGTTCCTCAAGTTTTAGAACATCAACCCTAATGCCGCGTTGCTCCATTTCCCCAAGCACAGGCAGCAGAGCCATGTCCAGGTTAAAAGCTTCCATAGGTATCAAATCTTCTAATTTTTCCCATACTGCCAGAGCCGCCTCAGCATCCCTTGCACACTTTTCAGCACGATTCTCCTCTGGAACATCAACCATCCGCAGTTGCTTTTGTCCTCTCTGACCAATCAAATCTTCAATATTTGGTGGTATCGGGAGAGATAAAATCTCCGCAAGCATTGTCAACTTCGGTGGAAGTCCTAAAATATGCGCAGCCACTATGGTATCAACATAGTTCTCCACCCTTGTCCCCTTACTGCGTTCCAGTATGGTTACATCAAAACTAGCGTTATGGAAAACCTTCCTAATACCTGGGTCTAAGAGCTTCTGCCATGGGAGCATGGGGGAATCAATAGGAAAGTAGAACGCTTCCCTCGGTGAGATAGCCATTGCCAAACAAATCGGGGTTCTGTCAACAAGACTAACTGTTTCAATATCTATGCCTAAATCCCCTCTGTAATCCAAAAGTTTAAGCAACATGTCAGGGGATGGATTGAGCGTAGGTCCATAATAACCGAATGTTATCATACTACTTCCAGTCCCTGTATAATCAAAAGCTCCCTTACATTAGGGGGTTGCCAACCTGTCGGTTTAAGAAACTTACCATCGCTTCTTTTTACACCGCCAACCTTCCTCATATTCGTTTTATGCACCTCGTCCCAAATAGGACGAATATCTATCCCGTATGTTACTGCTGTGCCAAGCAGAACAACAATGGAATCAGCAATACCATCTGCAATAGCAACCAAATCATTGTTATCCAACCCTTCTAGTAATTCTCCCACCTCTTCAGATATCAGTGTCTTCCTCAAATCCCTATGCTTTATAGCTTCCAGATGACCTTGCTCTGGAAGACTAACTCCCATAGTCTTATGAAGTGTAACAACATCTTGATACCAATCTGCACTCATTTGTTACTTGCCTCCAAGTTTGATAAGACCAAGCAAATGGGCTTCAACCACCATTGAAACTCTATTGCTCATATCCAACAGTTCCTTAAGGCGCGCTATATGATAGTTAACCGTCTTTTCTGTTATTCCTACCTGTGTGGCAATTTGCTTATCCGTAAATCCTCTTGCAGCAAGCTCCAAAACTTGTTGTGCCCTTTCACCAATCTTCGGTCGCTTCTTTCCGCAAACCTCACACACTTTTTGTCGCAAGTGGCTATGGGAACAAAGTATGGTCATGAGAGCGTCTTAGCTCCTTCCATCCAGTTTCGTCCATTTTCTTGATGGCATCTATATTGTAGAAAAACCCGTGCTTGCATAGTAAAATCTGCGGATGATATCCATCCAAATGAACAGGACAATCAAGAACCGCTGAGAGCTTTGACCCAATGTTATCTATATCCTCCCAGGTGCTAATAACCACCCCTTGCTCCGTATGAGAACCGAACTCCATCAGAATATCACCAACATTTTTCACTATCTGCTTTGGTGCGTTTGCACTTGCGCCATCCAGCACAGCATCAATTATCCTCTTCACATACCCACTAATCTTGTCTTTGCCATTACCACTCATTCGCTCATTCCTTTCTAAATACCAGCAAGTCCTCGTAAGTAATCCGCAACTCAGCTTTATCCGTCCCCTCTTCAACTCTCTTTTCCCATGACTTAATTTGAAATAACTTTGGGTCAGTATACCTCCTATGCCAATCTGAGAAGGTCCATCCAACCTCCACCGCAACCCGAACATTATCCGAAGATACGAACACCCTCTCCCTGGCCTTAATATAATCCTTTGTAACAAGAATCAATACGCCGCCAGCTTGAACACAATCCAAGCAAAGACGGTAGACTTCCTTCATTGCTTCAAGATATGCTGGGTATATAGAGATATTACCGATATTTGCTTCCTGTGCGTCATATCCCATACTGATATGCTTTCGTTTAAGGAAATCACTTTCTTTTTGCAGCTTTTGAACAGACCCATACGGAGGGCTAAAGATAATAGCATCCACAGGTATTGGCAAATATACCCTACAGTCCCCTTGCAAAACGACTGTGGAACCATTGATGCCAAGAGTTCTGTTCAATTCCGCTATATTCAACCTTTGTATTTCAACAAACCTTCCACTGAGTTCAATACAAACAACATTGCGACCCATTGTGGCAGCCAGAAAAGCTGTCCCTATCCCTGCCATAGGGTCCAAGATAATATCCCCAACCTTTGTGAAAGTTTCTACAAGCCAACGGAAAGTGCGAAGTTCCAACTTTGCCCCATGCTCCGTAGACTCCCTGACAAAGTATTTATAGCGTTCCACATCTCTAGGGTAATTAAGGTCCATATCCTCTTTATAACCTCCTGCCTATTCCCTTCAAAAATGATTCCGCCGCACTCTCGCCGATTGCGCTTACCAATTCGCTGTAATCCGCGACAAAAACATCGAACGGCGTCTTGAACCTTTCAAACAACTTTAATGCTGTCTTTTCCCCTATCCTTGCATTCCGCACCCCCATCAGTGTTTCCACATAGGGATTCCGACTAAATGTTTGGACTTGTGGCTTATGATGCTTCCTGAAAGTTTTATGGCTACCCTCTGGCTTCAGCGAACTGTAAACCCAACTAGCAATGGCCAATGCAGTCGAGTGCATATCAGGAGTCTCAAACACCAAAATACCCTCTTGACGCAACCGCCAAAGATACGCTTGATACCCTGTGAATTCCTTTGCAATCTTCCGCACAGGTGCAAAAATCCCTCCCTTTCTTGCCCAAACTTGACAAGAGCCATCGGGCCGAGGGGTAACAATATCTTCAACAAGTAAACCAATCACATCCGCATTCAAACTGTGTTTCTCCAATTGAATGTCCAACCGTGCCCCCATCTCATTTAAAACTTGGTCAGCCTTCTTCCTCTCCAAAGAGAACCGTGTGCCAAAGTCCCAATAGTAGTCTCCAAGACCAAGTGGCACCAGGTTCTGCCTGTGAACTGCTAGAACCTTTGCCAAATCTTTCTCTATTTCCTTTGGCTCAAAGATATCCTGAACCACCATCGGGCTATCTACCATTTCCCCTCATTCCGTTTATTAATCCAAGCACAAGTTCAAATGTCGGTGCAACCATCGTTATACCCTCGGCAGCAGGAATCAATCCACAGACCTCTATTCTGATGGAAGGTTCCTCCGTTCTGTCCTTCCAGTTTGCCCTTACCACAACATCGACAAAAGCACCCAACTCCCGCCAACCATCCCATGTATCGCCAACCCTTACTTGCTCGACGCCTTTGGGAGTCAACTTATCTTCGTAGATACCACCAACTTGATGAACAAGAATAAGATTCTTTCCCATAGCCCTGGCACCTGCATAAATAGCTCGCATATCGGAGTTAGGCCTGGCATATTCTACTGGTAGTAGATTCTGTCTACTCTTTGCAGGGGTGTGTCTTTGAACACGCTCCAATTGTGCTTGGTGAGCCATACGCCATGCCATAGTGCCAGTGTCCACTTGGATGGTGCGTATTCTAGGATTCTCGCAGATTGTCTTAAAATCTTGACAGTAGTTTTCCCAAGCGTTAATATAACCGTCAGCGATATTAGCACCTGGCCATTTGATAACAGGAAGATACGCCTTCTTTATAACATCTCCTTCTGCAAGGGTAGCAGCATCTATCGTGGATACCTTCCTAACATCTAGTCCAGCGAATCGCCATTCCGCTCTCTCGAAACTTTGGTCCAGGTCCAAGTAGACGATAGGTTTAGGGAATGTAAGACCAAATGTTGTCTTTCCCGTTTTAATCGCACCCCAGATACACATTGTCACTGTGCCAATATCAGTAACCATCTCCCCTCCTGTCTGCAAGTAGTCTTCTAGCAGGATTATCTTCAAGTGGAATCCACATAAACATTACACAGTTGCCGTTCCTTTGCATCCCACTGACAAGCGACCAAACAAGTTGTGTTAGTTTTCGCAATTCCACCTCTTCAAAGCACCATCTCCCGTTCAGTTGGTCCACTACAAGCCTGTTATCGGAATAAATCTCCAGCAGATTGCAATTAAAGAATCTTTTTACAATCTTAGTTATGGCAAGGTGTTCCACTACATTTACTGTCTGTGTCTCGGGGAGGATTTCCACAAAAGTTGCATCACAATCCCTTACGAAAGCTATCACGGTCTGACTTGTAGCCACATATACCTTCAATGTCGCTTACTCCTGCCTTCGCCACCTCTTTAAGAACCCCTGCATGGTTACTTGCTTATGCCATACGGCTTTCACCATGCAGGACTATCAATCCACCATGCGGAACTACATTTGTGGTCCTTCTGTGGATACATCATTCTCTATACCGACAACGGACTCTATTGCCCTCTCCAAATCACAGTATCCAATCTCACCTGTGTCTTTAACATGGAGCTGGTCCCATACTTTGATAACATCTGTCAGTTTCATATCATCTCCTCTTATTTATTCTGTCAAGTCCTGCAGGGGACTCCTTATCCCCTGCTTTCAAATACCCTCATTCCACCTTAGCGTTCCATCCCATCTCCACAGCTAACAGATAATACCAGGCATATTGCTCATTCTCCATGCCTGGCTCCATCGCCACCCTAATCTCCCACCACATCCTTTTGTCCATTTCAACCTTCTATATTTGTATTCCCTACGCTTCCAGCGGCTTAACTCTCACATAGTCGGCCCTTTCGCCAACACTCTTAACTTCATCAAGAACCTCCTTTGGAACCATAGCCTTGAGCCTTTCAATCGGGTATGAAACCTTCTCCCCGACAGGAACATAAACAAGTTCCAAACCATCTAGCGTTGAGTTACCAACCTTTCTGCAATGGAGAAGAAACACATCCTTAGCACCGTCAACAAGACACTTGGCTTCGAGTTCCATTGCATGACCAACCTTCCAGTCAGTTACCGCCTTCCCTAATCCCGTGACTGTGATTTCCTGGGATTCTTGCCCTTGCTCGACCCTTTTCTGCTTTTTACCGCAAATATCAGGGAACTCACAGAACAAATTTGCAAAGTGCTTTGGAGTTACATCGCAAGGAGGCAGTTCTCCTCTTTCCACAAACTCATCAATTCTTCTTACCTTTTCCACAATAGCGTCTATCCCGATAAGAGGAAAGTCCATAGCCATTTGGACAATGTGCCCAGTATCCCTGCACTTTACGGCATAGTGCATAGGGTCTTTGCCTGCAACCAAATAACATGTTGCCTGCGCAGACAGCTCTGGGAATTCCACCAAGCCCTTTCGTGTGAATTTCTCGAAAGTGAAACGGCCAAGTGCCTTTATTTCAATAGTCCTAATAACTCCGTCCTTAACACCCTTTCGGTCGATGTGTCCTACCAATATAAAGTCACCGCAATCTATCTCCACATGGTGCCCCCATCTTTGACATCCTGCACAGAATGTCTTTGGGGACAGTGTCCATCCATACTTCTTTTCTAAGTCATCTGCCACCCAGTCCTCATGTCTTGTGCCTTCAGTCGCCGCTAACTCAAGGAACATAGGTGGTTTCGCTGTCGGATACGATAGTTGTGCCGCCGCCAACGCTCTGCTGCAACCACCAACTTTGCTCATAGGATACGCTCTCATCTTTTCCTCCTGCTGTTGCTTACGGAGTTACGGCTTACACTTTACCCTCGGACTCACTCGCAAGCTGTCCACCTCAATAGCCTTTGGTCTGCGTTCCGCTTAGTTGAGAATAGCAGTCCTACTTTTAATCCTCCATCGGAGGCACGGCCATTACCCACCTCAGCCTTCGCCCCGCAAGCAACAGCATTATTACCTACTCCCTAAAGTGGAACTTCGTCTGAACAAACAAACACACCGTCATCTCTCTCCGCTATTTGCCCACTGGCCCTTTTCGCTTCCACGAACTGCCTGTTAATTATCTGGTTGATAAGGTTTGCATCAGTCCTTACCAATGGGTCAGCAAGGGCTACCTGGAAGAAATCAGCCAGATTGCGGCCATTGAGCAATTCTAAGGCACGCTGCTCGGCAGTCTGCGCTGTTTGAGGGACGGGAGCTGCCACCACAGAAGTTGCAATAGCAGGTGCTGGTCCAGTAGCACCAACCACTACCTCCCCTGGTTGAACAAGCTTAACGGCTTGCCACACGATTCCGAGAAGTGGTTCCCCTGTGGTCTTGTTCTTACCGAACTGAATGTCATCGTGCCTGAGCATGTGCCATCTTCGTCCTTTGAGGTAGTCAATGTCCAAGTTGTCCATGCCCATGCCCAAGACTTCGGCAAAGTAAGTCCCAGCCTTTCCCCAGGCGGAGTTCAGTCTGTCGGAATACTTTATCGCCAGCGTTTCCTCTGGATAAGGATACGGTGTATCCGACCTGATGACTTGCAACCGCTCAAAGTGTAGCTGGATTACGACATTTCCAAAGGTATCACTACCTACTTCCCAGCCTTTTAAGTCCCCCACAAACTCTTTGAGTGGTGTTCTGAACTCACCTGATTTCAAGCCCCCCCAGGTTGGTTTCCCTCCAGCAAAAGATGACCCAGTCGATTGAGATACCATATTGTTTACCCTCCTTTTTATTTACCCTTGTTCCTCGCATTATGCAGTTGAAATTAACTCTGTGGTATAATATGTTAATACCATAGCATTTCAACTACTACTTCTGATAATATAGTTATTCCATAACCTCCTCCATCTTATCATTATTTTGCCATCTTGTTTAAGCATAGTTTTTTGAAATACCTCCAGTTTCTTCTAATATCTGCAAAGCTTCTGTTTGTAGTTGGCAGAACTTACCATACTTCTTTAAGAGGCTGCTGTCTTCACCAAATAGCTTATCTGTGCTTCCAGTCTGCTTGCTCATTTCCACTTTATAACATACTTCCTGATAGGCACCTTTGAGATACGAGAGTCTACGAAGCATTTTATTACGGAGACTACGCTGTTCTGCCGTAATGTCAAGAGGGATACGACCTCCAGCTCCTTTGGTAGTGGTCAATGAAACTGCAATCTTGGCAAAGATATTATCCAATACTTGCTGAAAGCAGTCTTGGTAATGATAATGAACTCTATGGAAAGCATAATGAGAATTTCTCCTGTAACGCCGTGTGGAAGATACCCGTCGGCTACCTGGAAGGATTTTCTCATTGCAGTATTCGCAGGTTGTTGTTTTCTTGGCGATAAGTAAGTATATGAACATGTTTCCTCTTATTTCTCAGAATTGTGTTGAAATGCTATGGTAATACTTATTATACCATAGAGTTGTTTTCAACTATCATTTTTCCCATCTCTCACTCTCTTACTCTATTGTAGCAGATAGCTTACGATTTGTCAAGTGCTTTTTTTGTCATTAATCTACTGCACAGATTATACAAGCAATAGTTTCTTTCTATCCAATGTGAAAGTTACCGGAGAATGTAGTTGTCTGGCATGGCGTAGTTCAAAGGTCAGTGTTCTGTCATCGTTACCAGGGTCGCCTTTAATCTCGAGGATACTGTCGAACCAACCTTCAATAAAACGAGTTCCCCAGATGCCCTGGGCACCCATGTCCACAACTGTTCCAGAGGAGTCCAGAAGGGACTTGCGTGAGTGGTGAATTACTACTAGGGTTATGTGGTAGGTTTCAATACTCTTGTCAATGTTATCAAAAAAATGAACAATCGTAGGTTCATCACGCTTGGAAACAAATTTATAAAATGGGTCTATGACCAGAAGTTGTGGCCTGTGTTTGGCAAGGGAGGTATTTAACTCCTGCATACCTATGGCAGTATCGAGTTTCAGATTAAAGTGAGTGGAAAAGAGTGGCAGCCGGGAGGGGTCCAATGTATAGTTTGCAGCCATTTGTAAAAGGCGTTGGCGATGTAATGTTCTGGATAGTTCTCCTTGCACGGTTAAAGATGATGTGGGGAGGATATTGTGTCCTAGCCATTGTGGTAAAGGTGACACACTACCAAGGCATAGGACAAGTTGTTGGGCAAGAAGGCTTTTGAAGACTTTCGGACCTCCGAATATCAACAGCTTTGTGCCTTCGTAGAGGATTCCTTGTCCAATTAGTTCTCTGATAGGGGTTGGATGCCAAAGCGTTAATTCTTGAATGTTCTGAACAAGCACTTGTTCTCCTTCCTAAAGTTTGCCACCATCTCTATGAATGCTCGGTAGGCAGGATACGACTCTTTTCGCATCCCTATGGTGGCAACTGCTTCCTCTGGTGTTACCTTAAGCCACTCTTTAGCTGTTTTGACTTCACAGTCAATGGCAATCTTATCGTCATTGACTGTTGCGATAAGATTACAGCCGCAACAGAAGGTCGCACCGTTTAACCCGCATGGAACCTTAACACTCGCAAGGATGTCTGCCCTCTCACCTATGAGTGCACACACACCAATGCTTGCCCCATCACCTATACTTGCCCCTTCACCGATGCGTGCCGATTTACCAATGCTTGCTAACTTACCTATGAGTGCCCCATCACCTATACTTACCCATGCACCTATGCTTGCAAACTTACCTATACTTGCCTCTTTACCTATGTTTGCCTCCTTACCTATACTTACCCATGCACCTATGTTTGCCGACTCACCGATGCGTGCATAGGTAAGTATGAGTGCACCATCACCGATGCTTGCTAACTTACCTACGCGTGCCAACGCACCTATACTTGCCTCCTTACCGATGTTTACCCCCTCACATATGAGTGCCCATGCACCTATACTTACCCTCTCACCGATGCGAACCCCCTTACCTATGCGTGCAAACTCACCGATGTGTGCCCCCGCACATATGTTTGCAAACTCACCGATGCTTGCTGACTTAGGCACATCAACGGTTGTTCCATCGAGATTAATATGAGTTTTCATTTGTGTCCTCCTTCCACACAGTTTGCGTTATTTTAACTTAAACCAAGGCCTCAAAGCCTCTCGCAGGACGCTTGGGAAATCCTGTATTCGGTTGAGATTGACGACTGTCACCCTAGGGACTGGGTGAGCGTCCGCGTGTTCTTCGCTTTCTTTCAGAATTATATTTGTTAACTTTACATTTGGGTAATGTTTGTCCAAAAGTTTATAAGCTTCTTTTGGCTCGATTCCAACATTAGATTCACCATCGCTAAAGTGGATAATTGTTGACTTTGGGAACTTTATTGCCGCTGTGAGGATTGCCGTGCCTGATGGTGTTGAGCCCTCAGGTATAACTCTGTGGAAATGGCCATCATATGTGTTGTCTAGGATTTTTATGTATTCACCTGAGCTACTGTAAGTTATTACATGGGATTTTGGAACAACATGATGAACGGCGAAGGCTGCCTCGTATATTTCCGTATGCGAATACATACTGATGGAACCATCAAGAAGCAAAACTAGGTCTTGGGCTTTTTCTGGAACCTTTTTGATTCGCTTGAATACTTTACCATCTATAGGGACTCGATGGAGATTGCGACTATCCAATCTGCCATTAGACTCGAGTCTATTGGTTACATTTCCAACCGTGTTTTTTAAGTTACGGAGCCATTCGAGTTGGGAAGCTAACTGTTTGTCCACATTTGTAAATACTGGTTCTCTTGTCCTTTTCCATACCACACAGTTTGAATGTGCATAGCCAATGATGTGCGCCAGCGCCGTTGTTAAGTCCTCGGCCTGGGAAGCAATAGCTTCGTTTATTTCCGTTTCCAATTTATCCGACAATTCGATGGAGTCTTTGGAGATAAGGCTCGTAGTTGCGATGCTCTCTTGTTTGGCATCTATCTTCTCAATCTTATCTATCCAGAGTTCATCCCCCCACTCGGCATCGCTTGTTTTCTCGATGGTTGTAGGTGCATCCCCTACTTGCGATGCTTCCTGTTTCGCTCTCTGCTTTGCTTGCCGAGAGTTCCTTCCTATGTTCTTTCCCTTTGCTCTTGCGGCTAATTCCTGAAAGGTCATTCCCCCACTTGGAAATCCTGGCACAATGGTCATATAGTGGAGGATTTTTTGCCAACATTCCTCATAGAGAGCAGACCTTCTGCGTGCGGGTAATGTTGGAGCAAAATATGTCAGTCGTCGTGTTAGTTCCAGTAGATGGGAGAGGACTGGCCAATTAGCAGATGGCATATCACTTGGAGGTGGAAATCCATATACAGAGATTGCTACCCAAGCGTCAAGTGGATTTGACCAGTTTTCACCTCCCCTATATGCTTGTCTGGCACTGTCGATGTATTTTCCAAGGAGCTGGCTCCTCTTCCTTATACAGGTATCAACATAAATCTCTTCTCCTATCGTATATAAATCTTGTTTTGATAAGGGTTTGGTGCTGGCACCAAGCAAGGGTTCTGGGATATTAAGTCCTTCCTTTATATGACTCGCCTCGTGGAGGGCTAACCCACAAAGCACATCGAAGTCGGTTGGTTCCACTGGAGTGGTTTTTAGTGCGAAGGTGGTATCTATTTCAATTCTTTTACTGCTACTCCATGAGGTTCCGCTATGCAGGTGGATGGAAACAGGGGTGTCCAGGACAAAGCCGACGAGATGTTGGAGACTTCTAAGGCAATTGGCTAGTTCTATAGCTTGCACATATGACTGGGTGATACGCCAATTGTTGGACAATGCTTTGTTATCGCATTTATTAGAGGAGTCCATAACCCATCACCTCCTCATGGCTTAGTTTAATCCCCGCAAGATGGAGAGATAGGAAGATTTGTTCAAGTTTGCTTTCGTCCACTTCTAATGTTGTGCGGAAGGCGAGAAGAAGGCTTGCACCCATTTTACACCACTGAGCTATGTTGATGGTATCCCTCACAGAAAGGTGAAATGACTCCTGGCTATTTTGCCGAAGGCTGTTTGCAATACTTACTATTTGTGAGGCCATCTCCTCAGTTATCCCTGTTCGTAGGATAAGCAGGGCAATTTCCCTGTCCCCTGGCAGGTAATCGAGGCGGATTTTAACTCCAAAACGGTTACGAAGGGCCTCGTCTATTGGGATGGTGCCTACAAACTCGAAGCCTTCGTTAAGGGAAGCAAAGATAGTTACTCCTGGAGCAATTCTTATATAGTCGCCGAGTTCATCAATCCAGATTGCCCTCACATTTGGGTCCAAGATTGAGAAGATTGCGTTCAGCGACCTGTCGGTTTCAGGGCGATTTAGTTCCTCTAGGTGGATAACTGCCATAGGGGTCTGGATGGCAACGGTAAATATGCCTGGGACAAAAGACACCTGACCGTCTTTTAGGTCCCTGTAGCCAAAGATTTGAGAGGGTTCTGAAAGCATGCCTACCTCTAAGACTACTAGGGGTCTTTTGTTACTGGCTGCGAATTGGGTAACTAGCTCAGATTTACCGCAACCTGCCTTACCTGTTACCAACACATTGGTTGATTCGCCTTGCATTGCGATTTTATTAACATTGGTTAGCAGGAACTTATTATCATTAGAGATAATGTATGGGCGTGATGGTGGGACCTTTAATGCTCCGTTCATTTTGCCTCCTTGTTATAACATCCTTTGCACAGTTTGTTAGGATATATGTTCCGCGCACTTAATTTGTGTCTTGGCAATCATCATGTTCGATGGCTACCGAGACCATGACATCATGCTCGAACTCATGCCCACAGACTGGGCAAACAGAACAAACGGTGATTTCCTTTTCGATTTCCATTATCCCCTCCTTTCTATCATCCATCCATCTGATTACTGATTACTTATCCCCATAAGTTTCCTCGAGTCCTATGCTAGTTCGTTCATAATACTTTCCATAAAGATACGCCGCCCGTAGTGCCGTTGCGATAACACCAGTGCCAGTAACGGTAAGGTTCTTTAGGTCGGGGTTGCCAATAACCAGTTTGAGTAGGATAAGAGTTAAGACTTTGAAAGACTCTTCGGGGGGCACATAGTCTTCAGGGACTGTTTTAAGCATTGCTTCTAAAACTTTCTCAGCTTCTGCTATTTCCTGATTTACCCGCTTCAAATCCCCATCACTCATATTCATTCTCATCCTCCTTGCAATAAGCGTTTCCTAAAGCATCCTCCCTGTGAAAGAGCAAATCACAGTTGAGGCATGCCCAATCCTGGTAAGTAGCAGACCAAAATGTGTTTCTGGAACCACACCCAGGGCAGCACATAGTTGTCCCAATGGACTTCATCTTCCGATTACTAAGTGCTTCTGCATGGACGCTCGGCCTTAGTCTTTGTCCTGTAATCAGTTCTTTAATTTTACCGCTAATCTCCATACATTCTTTTTCTTTATTAGAATCTGCCTTCTGCATCGGCTTCGTCTTCCCCTTTGGAAACTCCCTCAGCAGGAATGAGTATCCGTCCTGTAAGCTCATTTCGCCTCCGTCCCCCTATTCTGTTTCTGTCTTTGCTCCAACTCTATCTTAGCAGCCCTCATGCTCGGAGCGTATCTTCTTAATAATTCCTCAGGCCACCGCTCAACTTGAGGGCGAGTGATATAGATGATGTCAAGGTTCTTTGAGCGGTGGCCTTTGGTCATTTCACCTCCTCGTTTATAGCGTTTTAAGTTGAGCTAAAAACTTGCCAGCATGGTATTTATGAGCCTCGCGGTCTGCCCTGCTCAGTCTCCAGTTCACATATGGGCTCCCAAAATCTGTGCACTGCTCGAAAACTTTGCAATACGGACAATGCCCACAGGATTTAGAAAATTGTAGTGCATATTCACATAGTGGGCAGCAGGCAAACATCCTCCCATACTTCTCCCAGTCAGGCCAATCTTCTTTCTTCTTGCCAGTCTCTTCTAACCAAGTCCATAGTTCGATGGCTATTCTCTTAGCGTCCTTCAGTTTTAGTTTCAATGGTTT
>Ga0180007_10004100_pt1 | contig 15663 bp, 15 predicted proteins | sample MM_PC_MetaG_FD_121122 | JGI IMG/M metagenome (GOLD analysis project Ga0180007, IMG submission 121122) | Groundwater microbial communities from the Aspo Hard Rock Laboratory (HRL) deep subsurface site, Sweden - MM_PC_MetaG | ecosystem: Environmental > Aquatic > Deep subsurface > Groundwater... | reverse complement strand
CAAAACCCGGTCCCTACATCTCATTCAGTCTTCTTATGCGCTCCTCTATTGAAGGATGCGTAGAGAACAAGCCATTCACGAAGCCTTTGGTGTCCCTGAAAGGCGTCGATATGAAAAGGTGCGCCGTCGCCTTGTTGGCCTTGTCCACCAGAGGGTCCGGGTCCTTCGCAATCTTCGCCAGGGCTGAAGCGAGGCCGGGCGGATACCTCGTGAGGATGGCGCCGTTGGCATCTGCCATATACTCCCTCTTCCTGCTTATCGCCAGCTTAACGAGCTGGCCGATTATGGGCGTGAGTATGGCAAGCAACAGGCCTGCGACGATAAGGATCAATCCCAGGTTACCGCTGCTCTTAGAGCTTCGCCTGCGTCCGCCTCCCCAAAGGAAGCTCCTCAGCAGGAAATCGCTCAGCAGGGTCACGATGCCTATCAGCACCGCGGTCAGCATCATGAATCTTATGTCATAATTCTTCACGTGGGAGAGCTCATGGGCAATGACACCCTCCAGCTCCTGGCGGTCCATGACTTTCAATAGGCCTGTGGTGACCGTCACTGAGGCATGCTTCGGGTCCCTGCCAGTGGCGAAAGCGTTGAGCGCCGAGTCCTCAATCACATAACCTTTGGGAGTCGGGATGTCTGCTGCGATGGCCAACCCCTCAAGGGTGTGATAAAGGTGGGGATATTCCTTCTTCGTTACAGGCTTGGCACCAGAAAGGCTCAGGATCATGCTGCCGCCGGAGAAGAATCCGATCATCGAATAGATAAGGGAGAAAACCAGCGCGATTGCGAGGCCTAGATAAAGGTTGTTATACACGAGACCGATGACCGCACCCAGTAGGCCTATGAGTACGATGAAAAAGGATACGAGCAGCCAGGACCTTATCTTATTGCCCCTGACCTCATCGAACATCAACCGGGTCATCTAAAACTTTACCTTGACATTCTTGCGCTCCTCTTCCTTGGCCTCGAACATGGCCTCCTCCTTGAAGTGGAGCATGTTGGCGAACATGTTGTTCGGGAAGGTCTGTATCTTCGTGTTGAAGACCATGACTATGTCGTTGAAGTGCTGCCTTGCATAAGATATCTTGTTCTCTGTCCCTGTAATCTCTTCCTGCAGCTGCATGAAATTCTGGTTCGCCTTGAGGTCAGGATAGTTCTCTGTCACGGCGAACAGGGATTTCAGGGTGTCGGAAAGCATGTTCGATGCCTTGGCCTTGTCCTCGATATTCTTCGCCTTCAATATTGCGGACCTGGCCCTTGTGACATTCTCCAAGGTCTCCTTCTCATGCTTCATGTAGCCCTTGACCGTCTCCACAAGGTTCGGGATGAGGTCATTCCTCCTCTTGAGCTGGACATCGATCTGGGCGAATGAATTCTTGACCTGGTTCTTGAGCCTTATCAGGCTGTTGTACAAGAAAATTATTAAGAGCACAATCACTGCGACTACAATCAAAATGATCCAAGCTGGGTTCATGTTATCACCTCACAGAGGGATGGAATTGGAGGATGGGTTTATAAATATTTCTTTTTCGAGCACCCCATGAATATCCCGGACCTGGCTTTGCTCTGTCAGTCCTTGCTTTCACAAACAATATAAACCACCGAGGCTTATTGACTGCAAAAGAGGCAAAATGAAGAGCGTATCGACCAGGTTGAGGACACTGCTGATCAACCTTTTCAACGACCCGGACGAGGAGGTATGCTGCCTGGACACTGACTTCAGCATACTCTGGGTCAATGACACCCTTGAGCGGAAGGGATTCGGGCTTAGCAGGGTCTACGGCAGCAAGTCATACCAGGTCTTCGACAACATTGATGTCATCTCACCTGACTCGCCCAGCCTCAGATGCATGAATGAGAACAAGGTCATCAATTCTATCAAGAAGGGCTACGACGGCAAGGACTATGACATAATCTCCATACCTATCCACGACGACAAGGGGAAGATAGCCTTCATAGTGGAGCTGACCAGGCTCGTCCGGGAGTCGGTCTCAAGGGACATCGACCTGAGGACACTGGCCACCTTCGAAGAGATAACCAAGCTGGACAAGATCCCAAAGTTCGAAAAGGAAGATATCGTCCTGGTCCTCATAGACCCCCTGCAATACTATGACAAGAGCGTGGACCTGCTCGAGATGCTCCTGAAATCGGGCCTGGAAGGCATATGCATAACCTACAGCGAAAGGACATATGATATGGTCATCTCCCTCGAGGGCAGGAATATTGACACTGACAAGATAAAGTTCGTCGACGGCATATCGTGTGAGAGGGGCAAGGGCACGCCGCCTGTGAAGTACTGCATAACCGTCTACCCGCCGAAGAACTACCAGGACATCTACTACTACACCTTCCTGACGCTCAACCTCATGCCGGAAGAACGCTTCATCATGTACTTGAACATCGAGAGGCTGCTGGAATACCTGTCGCATGATGACGTCGGCATCTCCCTGCTTACCACCCTGGAGAAGCTGCAGAAGAACACCATCCAGCTCATCCTGCTGCCTGAGAACGTGGAGAACAAGCTGCTAGAGGCAATCATAAAGCGGCTTGTCACTAAAGTGATAAGAATCTAGACATATGTCCAGGTGAGTAAAGCGATCAAGGCTATTATGATTCCGACAGCGAGTATAAGAAGGTATTCTTTTGGAGCCCGGGCTTTTTTCATGTAACTTATCCACACAATTGAGTATTTAAAGCTTTTGAAAATAGGGAAACAGTAGTATCATTTCTTATGATGCCTTTTTTTTCTGCGATCTCTTGCCTTGGTCCCATGCTTGTATATCAAAGCTAGAGCACCGATGATGGTCACGGCCATCAGCCCCATCATAACGGCCAAGGATCTGTCAAATATCCTCTTTTCCGAGGACACAATGACGTTCAATGCCACCTCCTTCTTGAGGATCTGCGCCTCGCCGGAAGAGGCCTCAAAAATGACATTGCCGTTAATGACCTCGTTGTACTTCGCTGTCTTTATCACCTGACCGGTCAATAGGTTTCCAGCCTGGACCCGCCTCATGACCCATATATCGACAGTCTCGCCCACACCAAGGTCCTCGATTATGGGGGGGATGAATTCGATCACCTCACCTAGTTCTCGGTTGAGGCTGAGAGAAAGATGGTCTATTTCACAATTTCCCCTGTTAGCCACTGTTCCGCTGTGTGCGTCCTGATCGAGGAAATCCATCTCCTCTGGGATGAGAACTTCCAATTTATAGTCACATTCCGGGTGATTTGGAACATCGGCTGCAGACATCTCAATCTTCTTCGGCTGCTTCTTTGAGGGTATTGAACTAGAACCAGTTTTATTCTGAATAGTCTTATTAACGGCTTGGACTATTCCGCCGCTTCCACCACCACCTGAAGAACCGCCTCCGCCACCTCCTCCACCACCACCGCTGGAAGATCCGCCGCTGGTCGGACAGGCGCCGCAGTCAACTGGGCATGTTGAACAGCTTTCTCCATCGTCGCAAGAGCTGTCGCCGCAGTATGGCCCTTCCTCGACAGAATACGTCGTGAAATGCGTGACATTGAAGATGACAGTGCCGTTGATGTAGCTGATAATCTGGCAGATATCCCCTGGGCAGGTCTCACCGTCCCTCATGATGGTTGGATTTGTGACTGTCTGGTTGAATAATGTGAGGGTTGCTGACGTGTTCAGCTCCGGCACCGCTATGGAATCGACGAATACTGAATTGTTGGTGAAGCGGATGTTGTAGTCTATATTAACGCTCTCGTTTATGCTGATCGTTCGGTTGAAGTCTACCTTGCCCACATTAGGCACTTCATGCTTGGTTATGTTGCGCATCCTGACTGTCTCAATTATCGGAGCAGCCTCTTGGCAAGCATAAGTGTTGTTCTCTGGAGCTTCGTTGTCAGATTCCAATCCTGTGATGGCAAAGCATGTGTTTGAGTCGTTGAACCAGCCGATGATTGTATTGTTCGTACAGCTGGTGTTGATTTGCGTCCATTCCGGAGTGCAGAAGTCGCAATCGGAATGTGTCCCGTTGTCCACGGGCAATCCATCAGATTCGCCACAATCGTTATTGTCTGTATATATCTTTGGCATGGTGTCATCCGACATGCATTCACCAAAGACAGGACTCCAATCAGGGGTGCAATAATCGCAATCCACATGTGTGCCGTTGTCTGCTGGAAGACCCGTAGTGGTACCGCATGCGTTAGCATCAAGGTAATGCAGCAACCTCGTGTCATCTACCGTACAGACACCCGACACCGAGGTCCAGTTCTCGACACAGACATCCCCCTGCGGACAGGTGATATCTTGGCTGGGAGCTATATGCAGATATTCGAGGCTCGGGCTGACATTGACCGGTCCGAGGAGCTCTCCTTCAACTATCTGGTATTTCATCTCTGATCCAATCGGTGCGTGAAAGGTCTCTCCGGCAGAGAGCTGGTATACTGTCTTGCCGTTGGAGGGCCTGATTATCCTGACGGCCTCATCTGTCTCCGCACATCCAGCATCGTAGGTCATTATCGTGATCTGCTGGAATAGAGCATCGAGCTCATCTTGGCCTGTGGAATCCTGCAGGTTGTAGGTTCCGGTAAGGTCATTATAATTGCCTGCTGGATCTGTCTGTTCCTGGGAATAGTAATCTACACTGTCAGGGACGATGAATGAAGCACCCGGCTTGAGGTTGCTCCAGAGCACCTTGTTATTGCTGGTCTTCAATATGTCCAGGTAAAGGTCCTCTGCGCTTTCCCCTGATATCAGTCCATCTGAATCACGGAAAGAGACAGCCACAGTCCTTAGAGTAGAAGACACTGACTCTTCAGAGAAGGACTCCATCTCCACAAGCCCGCCATCGATGTTGTTGTAATTGCTTACATCGGTCTTCACGAGAGGGCGGTATTTGAAATCACTGCCATCCGGCACGAAAAATGCCTGTTGAGACTTCAATTGGTCCGTCTTCGAATTGCAGTTGCCGCAGCCGAAGGCCAGCTTTTCGTTCGAACTGTAAACGTTAATGAAGGTCTCGTTAAAGAATTTGTGCCCTTCTGATATGGGACCGTACTGGTCACTGAGTTCCGCCGAGACGACACGGAAGACCGGCGAGATGGAGTCCTCAGACGCTTCTTGAATTTTTACCATATCACCCTCTATGGAATTATAATTCGACAGTCCGGTCTTCACCAGGGGCTTGTAGCTGTAGCTGCTGCCGGATGGCACGATGAAGGTGTCACCGTCCTGCAAGGCATTGCTGCCCGAGTTGCAGTTGCCGCAGCCGAAAGCCAGCTTACCACTGGAACTGTAGACATTCACATATGCATTGCTATAGAATTCGTGTGAAGAGTCGATGCTCCCATCCTGGTCATTCAGGTCAAGAGAGACCAATAAGAACTCTGATGTTATTGTATCCTCCGAGGCGGAATCCACCTCGGTCAAGGGGGATTCTATGCCGTTATAGTTCGACAATGATGTTTTGACCATAGACTTATAACTGTATCCGGCACCGAGAGGCACTACAAAGCTGTCGCCGGCCTTCAATGCATCGGCAGCATTGTTGCAGTTGCCGCAGCCGAAGACGAGCTTGCTTGACCTGTAGACGTTTAGGAAGAGAATGCCATAGAACTCGTGCGAAGCATCTATCATACCGTCCTGGTCCTGGAACACTACAGATGTCGTGATGAACTTCACGACGCCATCAAGGACACTGATGTCGTCGCCTAATGTAGCTTCTATATAGCTGTAACCCGAGCATTCGGACGGGCCGCAGGACCTGGCATAGATGCTGTCTGATGCTTCCGGTACGCAGAGCTTGAAATCATTGGATCCTTCGAACTGCACGGTCTGGGTCTGCCCGTCGGAACGGTATTTGAGGTATATGGAGTTCCCTTCAGGGAGTCCAGTGATAGGGGCACCCTCCTCATTAGCTGCCTGAATCTCAACTTCACTGGCTGAGCAGGAGCCGAATTCACAGTCCTGCTCTGTCTCAGGCTTCTCGTCCTCTGTTCCGCAGCCATTGAGATCAGTACAGGTCCTGACCTGGGTGTTGTCCTCCTGGCATTCTTCCCAATCCCCGCATTCCCAATCCTCCTGGCATTCGACCTGAGTGAGATAGCCTATTGTGATAGAGTTCAACACAGGCGTATCTGATCCTGATGAGAGCAGCACAGCGCGTATCTTGATAATGTCGGAGTCGACGAAGCTCAGGTTGAAGTCATCGATCAGCTGCCAGCTATCCCCTGAGTCGACGGAATAATAGAATTCGATGGATTCGCCGTCGAGCTTGGTTTCAGAGACAAGTGAGTCCCATCGGTTGAGTTCTGAAATCTCTATATCTGCAGTTTCTATCCAGCCTGAAGAGGCGTAGTTTGGCGGATTATCTTTCTTCAAAGTGACCTTGCCGCCTGAAATCTTGATTGCATCCTCGTTATAGGAGTAATCTCCGGGCTCACTGAAATCCCAGACCTGTTCGCCGTAGACTGGCCCGGCGACGACATATCCTGTCAGACCGGTCCTGTTTGTGAAGGTGACGGCCAGCGTTACGAGAATAATATATACTGCTACCGCTACCCATCTCTTTTCCATAATCAATGAAATGTGATATGTATCTATATAAAATTATCCAAATTATTCAAAGATATTGTCATGGAAAGAATAAGTGGACAGACCGGGACTTCCATCGCGACTGCGCGTTTTGAACCCGGAGCCTCCGCATAGCCAATGCGGCATTCTACCAGATTGAACTACCTGCCCACTGCACTTGTGGGTGAGGCTTTGGTTTAAAAAGGTTGCGGGAGAAAGAATTATAAACTAAAGGCCAGACTCAAGAAGTATGGCAACCCAAAAGAAGCTCTACCGCAGCAGGAAGCGCATGATAGCCGGGGTGTGCGGCGGCTTAGGCGAGTACTTCAACACAGACCCTACCCTTGTCCGGCTGCTCTGGGTGCTCGGCACGCTGATAACCGGAGGCGCCGGAGTGCTCGGCTACATCCTCGCCTGGATAATAATACCTGAGAAATAGCACTCTGGGACGGAGAGATCATTCTTCGAATAATGACAGGCACTCCCCGTAGCCTTCCTTCTCAAGATTCTCCTTGGGGATGAAGCGGAGGGCGGCTGAATTCATGCAATACCTCGGCTTGCCCTTAGGGCCGTCATCAAACACATGGCCGAGATGGGAATCCGCCTTCCTGCCCCTCACTTCTGTCCTGACTGAGCCATGGCTCCTGTCCTCTCTCTCGACGACACTGCCTTTCTTTAATGGCCTGGTGAAGCTCGGCCAGCCTGTGCCGGAGTCGAACTTGTCTTTCGAGCTGAACAAAGGCTCTCCAGAAACGACATCGACGTAGATGCCTTCCCTCTTGTTGTCCCAATACTCATTATCGAACGGCGGCTCTGTCGAGCATCGCTGCGTCACCTCGAACTGCAGTGGTGTCAATCCCCCTTTGAGCCCATCATTCCAGAGCTTCTTCAGCCTGGACTCCCTGCCAGAGGCCTTCTTATAGAGCCTGTACCGTACAGGACACTTCTTGTGATAATCCTGATGCTTCTCTTCTGCCAAGTAGAATTCGGATGCTGGAAGGATCTGCGTCACTATCGGTCTACCCAACATCTTTGAGACCTCCTGTCTAGACCTCTCCGCCAACTGCTTCTGCTCTCCGTTGTGAAAGAATATTGCGGTTCTATACTGTGACCCACGGTCCGCGAACTGGCCGTCAGCGTCTGTCGGGTTGATCTGCTTCCAGAACTTGTTGAGCAATTCCTCATAATCGGTCTTGGACGGGATGAATGTGATATGCACCGCCTCAAGATGGCCTGTCTTCCCAGAGGATACCTCTCCGTAAGTCGGATCTGCTCTCTCGCCGCCGGTATAGCCGGAGATGACGTCGACTACACCATCCGTTTCCTTGAATACGGCTTCCATGCACCAGAAGCATCCCCCTGCGAAGGTCGCCTTCTCCACCCGATGACCTGCTTTATTCATGCCTAGACCTCATGCAATATAGGGTATTGTTTTTCATATATAAATCGAAGCTAACCACAACCTATAAAAACTCCGGAAAATTCCCCTAATCAAGATGTGCGGTGTAATCGGGATCATCGGCAATTCCCCTGTTTCTGAGCGATTATATAGAGGGCTGCTGGTATTGCAGCATAGGGGGCAGGACTCAGCCGGGATCGTCACTTACAACGACCGCTTCAACCTGCGGAAAGGCAACGGGACTGTAACCAACATGTTCAACCCTGTCGTATTAAACAGGCTGCAGGGCAACACTGGCCTGGGCCATGTCCGCTACCCCACCATAGGCAAGGGCTCCCCTCATGACGCACAGCCTTTCCAGGTGAATTCACCTTACGGCATAGCCATGGTCCATAACGGCAACATCACCAACTATTGCGAGCTGAAGGAAGAGCTGTTCAGCAAGAACCTGAGGCATCTGAACTCAGACAGCGACGTAGAGGTCATATTGAACGTCTTCGCTGACGAGCTGCACAAGCAGCCAGGGGAGTTCTCTGCAGACAAGGTCTTCAAGGCTGTAGGAGAGGTTTACAAACGCCTCAAGGGGTCTTACTCGGTCGTGGCATACATCGCAGGCAAGGGCATGGTGGCCTTCAGGGACCCGTTCGGGATAAAGCCGCTGGTCATGGGCAAGAACCGGGATGAATATATGTTCGCCTCAGAGACGGTCGCGTTGGACTACCTCGGCTTCCAGCTGGAGAGGGACGTGATGCCAGGTGAGGCCATATTCATCGACCATAAAGGGATGCTACATGAGAGGCGCATACAGAAAGGCAAGCACCGGCCGTGCATATTCGAGTATGTCTACTTCGCCCGACCTGATTCGATGCTGGACAAGATATCTGTCTACAAGTCCAGGCTGAGGATGGGCAAGGCACTGGCAGAGCAATGGAAGACCAAGGGCAAGAAGGCTGACGTGATAATACCCGTGCCGGACACATCAAGGCCGGCAGCGCTGTCATTCTCAGAAGAATCAGGGATAAAGTACAGGGAAGGCTTCATCAAGAACAAGTATGTGGGAAGGACATTCATAATGCCGAACCAGAAGGAACGCGACAGCTCGGTCAGGCACAAGCTCAACCCGATCCAGCTCGAGATAGCGGGCAAGAAAGTCCTCCTGGTGGACGACAGCATAGTCAGGGGCACGACATCCAAGAAGATAATAAAGCTGTTGAAAGACACAGGGGCGGAGAAGGTATTCTTCTGCTCATGCTGCCCGCCGATAAAGCATCCCTGCATCTATGGCATAGACATGCAGACCAAGAAGGAGCTGGTAGCCAGCGACAGGACTATTGAGGAGGTCAGGAAGCACATCGGAGCAGACGAACTTATCTATCAGACCATAGAAGGCATGGTGAAGAGCTGCCAGGTAGGCAACCCTGAAATAGAGGAATTCTGCACCGCCTGCTTCAACGGAAAATACCCCACAGAGGACGTGACAGAGAAGGACCTGGAGGACATCGGGAAGAAGCGCTCAGGAGAGAGGTGCGAGATTGAAAGTCCTGCTCATAGGTAATGGAGCGAGAGAGCATGCGCTGGCTGAAGCTATAACCAGGGGAGAGGCGAAGCTCGTATCTCTGATGGCGGCCAACAACCCAGGCATAAGCTCGCTGTCCAGCAACAGGTTCATCGGAAGGATAGACGAGCAGGACCTGATAAGGCACATCGTGGAGAAGACCAAACCTGATATCGCTGTCATCGGGCCTGAGGCTCCGCTGCAGACAGGGGTTGTCGATTTTCTTTCAGAACTGAAAGTGCCTTCAGTCGGCCCAGTGAAAGAATTGGCCAAGCTGGAGACGAGCAAATCCTTCTCGAGGAGGCTGCAGCAGCAGTACAACATCAAGGGCATGCCCAGATGGCAGGCATTCGAGTCCATGCACGAGATAGACTCTTACATGGAAGAGCTCAAGGACTTCGTGATAAAGCCAGACGGGCTCACGGGCGGCAAAGGCGTGAAGGTCAAGGGCGAGCACTTCAAGAGCATTTCGCAAGGGGTAGAGTATTGCAGGGAAGTCCTTGATAAGCATCCCAGCGTGATAGTCGAGGAGAGGCTGGAGGGTGAGGAATTCTCGCTGCAATGCCTTACAGACGGCAGGCATGTCATCGCCACACCTCCTGTACAGGACCATAAAAGGGCATTTGAGGATGACACTGGCCCGAATACCGGCGGAATGGGGTCATATTCATGTGAGGATCATCTGCTTCCTTTCCTGAAGCAGGAGCATATCGATGAGGCGCTGGAAATCACCAAGGGGATGGCTAAAGCGATCCATAAGGAGACAGGCATCTATTACAAAGGCGTGATGTACGGAGGCTTCATCCTGACCAGAGACGGCGTGAAACTGATCGAGTATAATGCAAGGTTCGGCGACCCTGAAGCCATGAACGTCCTGCCGCTGATGGAGACCAGCTTCGTTGATGTCTGCAGGGCTATTGTTGAAGGTTCGCTCAATACTTTCAAGACCAAGTTCTCGAAGAAAGCGACTGTGTGCAAGTACGTCGTGCCTAAGGGATATCCTGAGAAGCCTGTCAAGGACGTCAAGATAGACATCGGGAAGAACAAGGCAAGAGCATACTATGCTTCTATCGACAAGAGGGAGGACGGATTGTACATGCTCGGCTCGCGGGCAGTGGCGTTCGTGGGCATCTCTGACACGATCGACGAGGCAGAGAGGATCGCCCAGCAAGGAGTAGAGAGCGTGAAAGGCCCTGTCTTCTACAGGAAGGATATCGGTACCAAGGCGCTGTTGAAGAAAAGGGTTGAGCACGTAAGAAGTCTCATTCCTTAATAATCCCATAACCAATCAACCGGAACCTGTCGCCGATCCTTCTTGAGATCGTGACTCTTGATTCCTTCTCGGCGCAGATAGGCAGCTTAAGCCTGCAGAGAATACCCTTCCGGCCCATGTCTACCACGACGCCTACGGTGGCGGCGCTGTTGACATTGAGCATCAGCGGCTCGCCCAGCTTGATTGGTTCTACGACCAGGTCTTCCTTGCTGCCTACAACCCGTTCGAGCAGGTGGCTCTCCATCCTGAACCTGTCCCACACCGGCGGGAGCTTGCCCGGAATGCCTGCGATGTTGCCCGCAAGGTTGTCTGACTTGACTATGCTCGGGTCCAGCTGGGTCATCACGCCGACAGAGCCTCCAGGACCGATGTCCTTTGATCCCTCCCCGCCTGTCATCAGGCCGATGACCTTGGTCTTTATCGGTTTCCACACACGCTGGTTCTTCTCAGTCATGATCCTCCCCGGCCGGAGCTCGATGTCATCCCCGACCTTCAGGTGGCCCTGGCGCAACGAGCCTCCGAGGACACCTCCGGTGATCGAGTCAAGAAGTATACCCGGCTTGTTGGTATCGAACGAGCGGGCTATCAATAGTATAGGAGTCTTCTTGTCATCCCTCTTTGGGGTGGGGAATTCCGCCTGTATCGTCCTTATCAGGATGTCCAGGTTGGCGCTGTGCTGCGCAGAGACAGGGATTATTGAGGCCTTCTCATACTGTGTGCCCTTGAGGAATTTCTTTATCTCCTTATGGTTCTGCATCGCCTCTTCCTTTGTCACAGTATCGATCTTGTTCTGGACGACAATGACCTTCTTGATGCCGATTATCTGCAGTGCCATCAGGTGCTCCCTTGTCTGGGGCTGAGGGCAATATTCGTTGGCTGCTATGAGGAGCAGGGCAGCGTCCATCAATGTTGCCCCTGAAAGCATGGTCGCCATGAGGCTCTCGTGGCCAGGAGCATCGACAAAGCTGACCTTCCTCAAGAATTCAGCCTTGACCTTGCATTTGGTGCACTTGTCCTTGACCGTGAAGAAGTCGCATTTCTTGCAATGATAGAATGACGCGTCAGCATATCCCAGGCGGATAGTGATCCCGCGCTTTATCTCTTCAGAATGGGTGTCTGTCCACTTGCCAGAAAGAGCCTTGACGAGGGTGGTCTTGCCATGGTCCACATGGCCCACAAGGCCGATGTTGAACTCGGACTGTGCCTTCATGCCTTGTCCTCCTTAGGCTTTTCGGGCTTTTCTTCGGATTTTTCTTCAACCTTTTTCTCAGGCTTAGCCGGCTTCTTCTCTTCAGCTGGCTTTTCCTCTGATTTCTCTTCAGCTGGTTTCTCAGCAGCCTTGAAGATGTCTTCCTTGCCCTGCTTGGTCACGACAAGGTTGATCTGGGCCGTCTTATCATGCACTGTGTTGCCGGCGACGGTTTTACGCTGCCTGATCCCCTTGCCCAAGGGCTTTATGCCTATGCCGCCCACTGCCAGGATCTTCTTCCTCTGCGAACCTTCAAGGTCGGGCCTCATAGGGAAGCCTGAGCTGTCCGAGCCCCCTGTGAGCTTGAACTCGAAGCCTGTGAGGTTGATGACCTCGCCCTTTATCTCATCCCCTATCTTCTTACCTACGAAAGGCTTAGCGTCATTGTCCTTCACTTCCCTCTGTGCGCTCTTGCCTGTCTTAGGATCGCTTATAACGATTTTGAACGATACCATAGTGATTCCTCCGAAGCTGGGAAGCGCCGGCCTATTTAAAAAGCTTTGGGTGATTTTATACTATGAAGAGACCCTTAAGCCCAATCTCCACAGCTTCAAAGGCGGACTTCATGGGGGGATCGGGTGGTGATGTGGGGCCATATATAGCATAAATACCCGGCAGGTTTTTATAAAGGCAACAATTAACAGCTGTTTATGCACCCGTTCCAAAGCATTCCAACCATAGATGACGAGAAGAAGCTGCTGGATCTCGCCTTCTCCAGGGCCAAGAAGATGCCCAAGTTCAAGCCTAAGGATCCTATCATAAGGAAGAAGATTGAGGCAGTCCATAGGATAGGCAAGATAAGGGATATCCTGACCGAAAGGCTTCTTCGGTACATAAAGGCCTTCCCATCGTTCAACAGCCTGCCCATATTCTATATGAAGCTGGCTGAATTGACCCTGGAAGTGGGCCAGGTCCGTCATTCTCTGGGAGCGTTGAACTGGGCTGTGAAGCAGATCAGCGACTTTGGCAGGGTCTATTCCAGGGACGTGAAGAAGACAGAGACAGCCAAGAAGATCCTGGAGCTGCAGAACGCGTATTACGGCAGGGTATCTTCTGTCATAAACAAGCTGAAGGTCGAGCTGAAGACGCTTGAGAACGCCAGGAAGACCATTAGGAGCTATCCCATAATCAAGGAAGGGTTCACTGTCTGCATAGTCGGCTTCCCGAATGTTGGGAAATCGACATTATTGGGCAAGCTTACCGGTGCCAAGCCTCAGGTGGAGAGCTATGCCTTCACAACAAAATCATTGAACCTCGGCTATCTTGATGGTATACAGCTCATAGACACTCCCGGCAGCCTGAACAGGCTGGACAAGATGAACATGATAGAGAAGCAGGCAGAGCTGGCGATGAAGCATCTGGCTGACGCCTTCATATCTGTCATCGACCTGACAGAGCCATACAACCTGAAGATGCAGATGGAGCTTCACAGGAAGATCTTGCGTTTAGACAAGCCGACCGTGATCTATCTGAGCAAGACGGACCTGTTGGACAAGCAGGCGACGGACAGATTTGTGAAGACCACTCCGGTAATAAAGAGCATCGAAGGGCTCAAGAAGCACATCAAGGGATTGCTCCCTTCAGACAAAACTGTCGTCAAACCAGCGGTAGGTCATGACGTAGCGGAGCATGTAAAGATTATTAAAAAAAATAAAATTACTTGATGACTTCGTATTCTCGCACGATGATTTCTAAATAGTTTTTTCTCCAATCTTGTGCTTTACTTCTGCCAGCAGCGGGGAAAATAAGGTCTTTGCGATGTCTAGAGTGTCCATGACTTCAGCCCTTTTTGGCGAGTAGCCGTGGTAATTGATGTTATGCCTCAATGACCTCAAATTCTCAAGGACTCTCAGAGGCCTCTCTGCCTTGACATTCAAATTGATGAGTTCATCTATCTGACTGACATGATCATATGACCTTACACCTCTCCTCACCAAGAGCGCCTCTCCAAGCATCCTGAAGGATTCATAGATGTTCCTTATGATAGTGGCCGAAGAGTCTTCTGTCGGCTTCAATGTCAGGGTGAACTTCATGTCTCGCTCCGCTGAAATGATAATGCTCTGTGCTTTCTTGGGATCCGGCCTCTTATTCAAGGTCTGACCTCCAGGAAACCATCAAGCACTATCCCATTGGCAATATTGGCAAAAAGGTTCAGATCGATATGATTCCTCGAAAAGACATGGAGGTTGACCTGGACATCCTCCCTGTAACCGAACATTTTCATTTTCCTCATAGGAACTATGCGCAAATCCTCATTACTGATCACTTCAACTGCGATGTCGATGTCGCTATCTTCAGTGTCATCCCCGTTCCTGTAACTGCCGAAGAGGATTATTGCACGAGGATTTTCGACATGGTTAGGGATATCATCAAGGATCCCTGATTCATATATCAATCCCAGATTATATGGTATCTTCCTTGTGAGGCAATAGGAGTGATCCTGGTTTGAAGTTATACGCCATAGCTTGCCTATCTTTTCTATAAGTAAGAATTTTTCTGCTGCCAGCTGTGACACAACCCTGTTTGCTGTGGTCTTGGAAATGCTTACAGCTTTTGAGAGGTCATTGAGACTGATGCCCTTATTCGGGAATGAGAAAAACCAATACATCACCTTCATATAGGCTTCCATCCCTTCTACTAACGAATGTGGATTCAATTTCTTAATCGCCATTACCTATTGGTTTCATAAACTACTATTTAAATCTTTCTGAAACCAAGTGGTTCCCTCATGGTTCAATCGACCCATTTTAGAACCGGTAGAGGACTGATGAGAATATGATGATAGAAAAAATAAAAAAAATTACTTGATGACCTCGTACTCCCGCACGATGATCATCATGAAGACTATGAGCACCAATGCTCCGCCCACTATGAATGATAATCCCCGTGCAAAGGCGTGTTCGACTCCAGTCGCCATAATCCAAAGGCCGTAGACCATTACACCGAAGCCGAGCCAGAGGAACTTGTCCAGCACCAGCTTCATTATGTCAAACTCTTCCTGCTGTGTGAGGCGTTTTTTCATTTTTCATCACCTCAGGATTTCACGATCAACGTGAATGATGTTCGGTCGATTTCAGCAATTAGTGTACCGGGACTTGGGGAAACGACATCTTTATAGGCATTCACTTCGCAAAGATATGTTCCTTCCGCAGTCCCTGCTGGAATCCCAAATACATAAGTATACATCTTGGATTCCCTTCCAGGGACGTCCAATGGCGAGTCCATCTGAGTGGATGATAAAGTAATTGTACCACAAGTTACCTTTGGCTGGACATCATCTAACTGCGCTGTAATAGGGTTATACAACCTCATCTTAAGGACTCCTTCCTTCCCGGCCTGGATGGTTTTCGAGTCCTTTGACAGCATTATCGGCTTCGCCGCAGAAGCTGCTGGAGGGTCATCCTCCTGGTTTATCATGTCATCCAAGCCAGTGGTCGCCTTCCCGAACATGCCCTTGATGAAGCCGAGGCCGAGGCCGAGCATGGTGATGGCCATGATGAGAACTACGATTGCGTTAATAGATAGACTCAAACTGCCTTTTTTCCTTCGCATACAGTTCACCTCTTTTGATAGACTATTAAATATATAGTAATCTCCTATGAGTATTGGTTTATAAAGCTTTCGGAGGGAAATTTGAAATTAT
>Ga0180007_10004098_pt1 | contig 15665 bp, 12 predicted proteins | sample MM_PC_MetaG_FD_121122 | JGI IMG/M metagenome (GOLD analysis project Ga0180007, IMG submission 121122) | Groundwater microbial communities from the Aspo Hard Rock Laboratory (HRL) deep subsurface site, Sweden - MM_PC_MetaG | ecosystem: Environmental > Aquatic > Deep subsurface > Groundwater... | reverse complement strand
TGCTCTGTGATTAGTTTTACCGCTTCTTCTTTGAATTCCAGAGTATACTTCTGTCTTTTCTTTTTCATTGAACACCTCGTCACGGACTATAAATCCACTCTTAAGAAAGTGTCCATTAAAACCTTACCACCTCATAATTGCTTGGCCGGTCAGAGTCGGCTGGTTTGAAAAAGTTCACGAGAGGTCATCTTTATATTTTACATAAATTCAACAGATACAAGTTGTCCGGGAATTCCTGACATATATTTAAACTGCTTAATTTTGTTGATTTGCGCATTAAGAAATTCGAGAGAAGAGAAAGATGACTTTTGCTGCATTGTTTTCCCATGTTAGTTTTTTCACTGTAATTGTATGCTTTGCCTCTTGAGAAATGGAAGCGCTAAATAAGGTGTCATTTTTGATCCTAGTGATAGCTTGTATCAAGTTTACATTCTCGAAGAGAATAAGCATTCCATTTACCTTATGTTCAATAATTTCTCTAATATTGTCTTTTTGCGGAGCAATAACCGGTTTACCAAGTGCTAAATACTCAAAAAGTTTCAAAGGTGATGCGTAGTCAACCACATCAGGCTGAAGGGCGATATCAAAAGCGGCAATATAATCAGCAATGCTGTCACGGTTGATAATACCGGTAACAGTCATTTTTTGATGTACTCCGAGCTTAATAGCTCTTTGTTCAAGAAATTCTATGACTGGACCAGCACCAACTATCAGAAAATGCATATTTTCTTCTAAGCGAGTATCGGCAAGCACATCGACGACAAGATCGAGCCTGTGCCACTCCCGCACAAACCCAGTAAAACCAAGAATAAATTTTCCATCCAGACCGAGACGTTTTTTGGCATCTTCGGTGGTTGGGACATTTTTAAATTTTTCCGGATCAATACCGTTAGGGATAACTCTGATCCTCTCCTCCGGTACATTTGCATGTTTTTTAATGATTTCTGCCAGCACTCGAGTCACCGGCAAAACATAATCAGCGTTACGCCAGGTATAATTTTCAGACCATTTGGCAAGTTTCTTCAGCTTGATTCCGTTGTATTTGGTTCTTTCATCGAATAAAGGGGCATTGACTTCCAGCAGCATAGGAAGCTTGAAAATTTTTTTAATCCAAATGCCGGCTGGCATGAAGAGGTTGTACCGTTCATAGAAGCCGTCAGGCTTGTGTCTGATGGTGGCCGCTGCCAGCTTGGCAAAGGCAATGAAGCTGTAGCAGAATTCGAGAATTTCGTACAGTGCGCTTGGCAGGTTCTTTTTCAGTTTCGCTACAAAGCCACCATCCGACCCAAACTCTTTCTGTTCGACTACCTTCGGCCCAACCATGATAATTTCATGCCCGAGTTTTTTCAGGGCATTGGTCAGTTCCTCAACATGAACATACTGCCCATCTTTGGAAGCGATGCGGTGGTGATAAAGGATTTTCACTTAGCTAGTTTCCATGATTTTAAAAAATATATCAATCTGTCCTTTTGTGGTTGCGTCCCAGCTGAATTTTTCCGCATACTTTCTTGTAGCTTCGCGATTCGGATAATTGGCGTAAAGTAACTGAATAGCTCTTGCAAGGGCCATCGAAGTTCTTTCTTCAGCAAGGAAACCGGCTTCCGGCACGGCAACAACCTCGGGGGTCCCCCAAATTTTTGTAGCAACGACTGGAGTGCCACATGCCATGGCTTCAAGAAGAACATTTGCCCAGCCTTCTCGGCTAGATGCCAACACGAGAGCATCAACGGCCCCGTAATAATCCTTCAGATCTGCATGTAGGATTTCACCCAAAAAAAACACTCTGTCTTTATAACCTAAATTTTTCACCAATCTTCGCAAAGGACCTAGTTCCGGACCATCGCCTGCAATATACAGGTCAATGTCTGGCAGTTGCTTCATAGCCTCAACCACGAGATGATGACCTTTCCTCTCAATCAAGTGCCCCACGGAAAGGAGGGATTTCCTATGGATCTTGAGCTTCTGTCGCAACGCATCCCTGTCTGTAGGTGGCTGAAACATTTTCAGGTCAACCCCATTTCTCAATACCTTAATTTTGCCCCCATGCACGCCAAGCTCAACGAGACGCTCCTTGAGTGCCCGGCAAACCGTTATAATTCCACTTGACTTCTCAGCTGCCCACAGAATTTTTTTTCTCGGCCCAGGAAATTCAGGAATTAAATTAATATCTGTACCGCGAGCGGTAATGACAACAGGCTTGTTCATTTTTTCTCCGAGCATCACTGCCGCGACACCATCCGGGTAGAAATAATGAGCATCAATTATATCAAAATCATATCCAGCAGCCATTATCTCTTTTGCTTGGTTATAGAAAGATCTAAATAAAAACAATGGCGTTATATTCATGCCAATCTTCGGGATGACGAAGTACTTTGGATGAACTACTTCAATTTCAAAACGTCTATCAGCTTCAACAACCCTGGCAAATTTCGAATATTCGGAAAATCCCGGCAAATTAACAGGAAACCATGGTATGGGTGCAACAATCCTAGTCTCTACTTTTCCGCTTGCAACAAGATGACGCAACCTGTTTTCAACAAATATACCATGCCGCGGCTGCGCAGAATTAGGGTAAAGTGTAGTTACGGTTAATAACTTGATCATTTTCCCAGTCAAAAGTAACGTCCGTATTCTTTAAGATATTTTTTTGTCATCTGCGCTACAGAGAAATGTTCCAGCACTCTTTTCCTCCCCTCCTGTCCATGGATTTTGCGCATTTCCGGATTATCAACGTATTTCCTCATTGCGTCAACGAGTCCGTTGATATCACCTGGTGGGATTGTTATTCCTGTTGTATCATGGATTACAACCTCGCTATTGCCTCCCACACGGGTAGCAATAACAGGTAACCCAGTTGCCATTGCCTCTATAATTGTCATGGGAATCCCTTCAGCAAGAGACGGAAGGACAAATACATGAAACGATCTTAACAACTCCGCAATATCATTTCTCGCACCAGTGAACCAGACTTTTTTTTCAATATCGAGTTCCCTGGCAACATTTTTCAACTCATCCTTTAATGGTCCATCTCCCACGATGACAAGACGAATTTTTTTTTGGTTACTACACAGCTCATTCAATTCCTTGAATCCCACAAGAAGACTTTTCTGGTTTTTTACGGGATCGAGGCGCCCAACATGGCCGAAAATGATTTGATCATTATCTAAAAACCCCTGAGGATAACGGGGGTAATATTCTCCTGGCTGAAATTTCTTGGTATCAATACCGTTATAAATAAGTTCTATTTTTTTTTCAGAAATACCTATTTGCTTGTGTAGCCAAACTCTCAGATCATCGGACACGGGAACCCATTTTGTAATAAAAGGATTTATTAATTTTCTCAGCATGTTATGCTTTCTATTTGTTCCATGTAAGTCTAAAAAACTACGCCCATGTTCAGCATGGATTCGTCCTTTTACACCAACAAGAAATGAACAAATTTGGTACTCCAGTGCGCCAATTGAATATGTGTGCACTATACGAGGCCTTATTGCGTGAAGAATCTTAAATAATTTTATATATGCCCAAATATCATTTCCTTCTTTTTTCCCTAACGAATAAAATTTTACATTATTCTTTGCAATACGATTTGCGAACTCATCTGAGCAATAAGTCAAACCGATTATGGCATGGCAAATAGAGTCCTCCGGCATACTGTTAATCATTTCCACAATGACGGATTCCAAGCCTCCAATATCAAATTTATAAACAAGATGCGCTACCAGAAAAGAAGACACTTATGCCACCTGTCACATATCACAACCCAGATTGGCATCTGTCATAATTAGCCCTAGCCCACAGTTCAAACACGAGCAAAGAATTAATAGGATAATCATAATTTGCTTTTCCGGCGATATGCTGCGATACAAGTTTCTCTATAAAATGAAAATTAAATATTCCCCTCTTTCTAGTAGTATCGCCCAAAAGAATGTCCAAGACAAACTTCTTTAAGACTGTTTTATACCAGATCGATGTTGGGTGACTAAATCCTCTTTCTTTTTTATGCGTAACTATTTCCTGAGGTAGAAATTCACTGATCGCTTTCTTATAAAGTAGCTTGATCCCATCATTTAATTTATCTGGTTTTGATAATTGAAAGTGGGATGGTATTTTTAACGCCAACTCAACAAGCCTATAGTCGACTAATGGTACACGATTCAATACTCCTCTGCTTGCCGCCATTCTTTCATCTTTATACAACAAATCATCGGCAAGAAATGTTTTAATGAGTCCGTATTGATACCGATTAATTTCATCAGTATTCATGCATTTGATGAGATATTGCTTCTGATTTTCATATGGGTCAGAAGGATCGTACCATTGACCATCAAGCAACTTTTTCCTCAAAGCATTATGGAAGTAAGTACGCCATGTTAACTGCCGCTCAGAATCATCCATTGCAATACGCACCAGAAAGCGCAGCATCTTACTATGAACAGAATCGCCTAAAGGCATGGTGCGGAGAAAATTTCCCATTATTCCCTGTCTGATTATTTTAGGGATAATCAGAAACTTTGAAATCTGCCGTTCACCATGGCTATTGCCGGCAGGAAAAATTTCATCCGGCCCCTCTCCCTCAAAAACTACGTCTACTCCTTTTTCCTTTGCCAGACTAAAAACCTTTGCCATTCCGACGAAAGCTATGTCATTTACCGGCGCATCCAAATAACAAACAGATTCCTTCAAAATCCGAACAAATTCATCCGGACCCAAGACCGCATGGTGATGATGTAAACGATATCTATCGACCATCATTTTTTGCCTGGGTGCATCACTGAATGCTTCTTCCTCAAATGATACCGAAAAGGAGTTCAAATTTTTCTTCGCATTTTTTTGTGCCAAAATTGCCGTAACAATCCCCGTATCCAACCCACCACTGACTATAGAACCATATGAGCTTGAATATTGTCCTCTGATTGTGATTGCATCCAGGATTATTTCACGTAATTGATCCACAATTTCATCTTCGAATAATGTCTTGTCCACATCAACCTTATGAAGATTCCAATAATCATACTCACTAACATTATTCTGTTTTATTGAAACCACATGGGAAGCCCTTACAGATGATACACCAGAGAACATGCAGGATGGAGGGCTCAAGGCTTTAGATGAAAAATACTGATTGATTGCTGCCGGTGAGAGTTGAGCAGGCACGAGCCCCGTAGACAATAGAGAATTGATTGTGGAGGAAAAAAAAAGTCCTTTGGAAGTTAACGCATAAAATAGGGTATGAGATCCCACATGATCACGACAGAGATGAAGCACTTGATTCGAATCGTCCCATAACGCAATCGCAAATACCCCATTCAAATATTTAGGGAAATCAAGACCGAATTTTTCATACAAGAAAGGGATAATTGCAAAACATTCCTGATCATATAGATGTTTTTGGTCCGAAAAAAAACGATCCATCAATTCTCTTGTATTGTATATTTCTCCCTCCGCCACCACTGTATATTTTTGTGGGCAGTCAAATAGATAAAAATTTTTATCACTCCAACCTCCACCACCAAGCATTATCCCTTCTGAATGACTCACCTCGAAAAAATCATTAAAACGAGTCGCCAACGAATCATGAAATCGTTGCTGTAATCCTGGCATGTCGATTTTCTGAGTTGCAATTACTCCGAATATTGCTCCCAATTTAATCTTCCTTCTTTTCTATTTTCAAAACCATAAAAAAATTCACCAGCGATTAATACAAGGTTGATAATGCTATTCCCTCCACCGGTAAACGATTTAAATTTCAAGCAATTATTCTGTTGTCAGAGCAGATCATTGCTCCCGCAGATATTACGATGCCATTTGGCGAAAAAAAGAATGGCCCAGAGCTCCGATCCGAAATCGCGACTGCCAGCCTGATGCGCGTCCCACAAGTTCCCGATTGTCTGCATGTTGAGAATATTACCGATTTCTAATGATGACTCGCCGAATACCGTTTCCTCAAAAACAAGTTTAAGCTCATTGCGAAGCCACCGGGAAAGCGGAATGGAAAAGCCCATTTTTTTTCGATACAGGGTCTCTTGAGGAAGGGTGGTTTCCAGTGCTTTTTTGAAAATATACTTGCCGACTTTGCCATGCAGCTTAAGGCCAGACGGGATGCGGGCAACCAGCTCCATGAACTCATGATCGATGATTGGTACGCGCACCTCCAATGAGTGGGCCATGCTGGCTCGGTCCACCTTGGTGAGAATGTCTTCGACCATGTATGTTTTCATATCTATGTACTGGATCGCGGAAAGCGGGTCAGTGGGTGCCTTTTTCATAAGCTCTTCAAAAACGGTCAGGCTGGAATAGCCACCCAATGCGGCATGCATATCTGCGGAAAAAAGACTGTCGCGTTGCCCCTGAAACCACGACATTGTATTGAAAAATCCTTCCGCAGGGCTTAAGGAAAGATTCGTCAGCAAGGTTTTTGCCCGGAACACCTGAGGAGCCCAGTCCATTTTGGGGTAAATACGGGCAAGGGGGCCGATAACATTCTGCCGGAAGACTAGCGGAAAGATGCCCCTGACCTGATTTTCGAGACGATCGTAGTAGTAGCGGCGGTACCCGGCAAAATTCTCATCCCCCCCGTCACCGGAAAGACAGACCGATACCTTCTCTTTGGCGACCTGGCAAACATAATAGGTTGGCAGAGCGGAAGAGTCTGCAAAAGGCTCGTCATAATACCAAGTAAGTTTGTCAAGAATTTCAGCGGCATTGGCTTTGATAGTTTTCACATGATGATCAGCGTGAAACCTTTCGGCGATCTCCCGTGCGTAGGGCAGTTCATTAAACTTATCCTCGTTGAAACCTATTGAAGATGTTTTTACCGGTTCATTCATCAAACCAGACATCAAGGCCACCACGGCACTTGAATCGATACCGCCGCTCAAAAACGCGCCCAACGGCACCTCGCTCATGAGCCTGATTTTAATGGATTCCGTCAGTTTCTCGATAATTTTCTCAGACCATTGGTTTTCTGTCAGCGTATAATCCGGAGTAAAGGTGATGTCCCAGTATTGCCTGATTCTGAGCTGGCCGTTTGCGCCAAGAGTTAACGTGTGGCCGGCAGGAAGCTTGCGGATCGATTTGAAAATGGATTTCGGAGCCGGAATATAGAGAAGTGTGAAATAATCAGCCAAGGCTAGGGGATCGATCTCTCTTTTGACGAAAGGATGGGCGACAATCGCCTTGATTTCCGAAGCAAAAAGAAATGTTGTATCGTTTTGGCAGTAATAGAAGGGCTTGATGCCGAGCCGGTCCCGGGCCGCGAACAGCTCCTGACGATTTTCGTCCCAGATGGCAAAGGCAAACATGCCGCGCAATCTGGTCACACAGCCTTCTCCCCACTCCTCGTAAGCGTGGACAATGGTTTCGGTGTCACTGTTTGTCCTGAAGCGGTGACCTTTGCTGATGAGTTCGTTGCGAACAGCCAGATAGTTATAAATTTCCCCATTAAAGACGATCCAGACAGTTCCGTCCTCATTAGCCAGAGGCTGCTGTCCGGTGGCGATATCAATGATCGAAAGTCTGCGGTGAGCAAGTCCTACAGCAAGGGGGCGCGATGCTGCCGGGCTGCAGTAAAATCCTTCAGCGTCAGGCCCGCGGTGGCTGAGTGTATCGGCCATTTTTTTTAAAATGGCTTGATCTACCCTTTGTCCCCTCAGATCAACTATCCCAGCTATACCGCACATTGAGTCTTCTGTTTTTCTTAAAAAAAATGTAGAATTATTAAAAAAGACAAAAACAATTATTAAAAAAAGAGTTCTATCTTAACAAAAAATGAAAAACCACTCTCAAACTTCTCCCCAAAAAAAATCCTTATCTGTTAAATTTCACGAGTATGATTCTTTGTCTTTTTTTTCGGTTCTCAGCGAAGATGTTAAACGTTACAAAGGGTGGAAAAATGCTCTGATCTATTATGGTTTCTGGATCGTTTTGCTTTATCGTTTGTCCCATTGTCTTCATAAAAACCATCTTGACTATTTAGCCATAATCATTCAGTTTGTCACAAAGATTATCACAGGGTGTGACATATCCAGAAAAGCCGTTATCGGACCCAAATTAAGTATTTTCCATCCACAGAGTATCTTTGTCGGGCCTTATGTAAAAATGGGCCAATCATGCACTATTGGTCCAAATTGCTTTATAGGGTCAAGTAAAAGTGCAGCCGACCCAGACGACTACCCGGTAATCGATGACAAAGTTTTTATCAGCTCTGGCGCGCAAATATTGGGCTGCATTACAATAGGGGAAAAAACACACATCGGCCCCAATGCAGTGGTCATGAAAGATGTGCCGGCCAATTCTATCGTGGCCCCCCCAACTTCACGAATTTTCTCCAAAGAGAAATTTCACGATTTCTCACAAAATCAATGACAACATCGTTCCAACTTTTCAATGCCACGCCACTTTATTCAGGGCCGGAATGACAATCTTGTCAATGAGTTCATAGCCTTTCTGATTTAAGTGAAGGCCGTCCCCGTTATGCACATCATTACGCAGATATTTTGTTGTTGCACTTTGCCGTAAGGCTGCCTCCAAATCTAGGACCACAATTCCCTGCTCCGCCGCATATTCACGAATCCACTCATTATAACTGAGCAGTGTACCTTGTCGCCCTTGGATGCTGAATTTGAACTTTGCAAGGTTTTTCAAAAAAAACTTTACGCGTAATTTGATATCATTGAATTGCGTTACAGGAACAACCGTTGCCAACACCGGCACAACTCTCTGTTGCCTGCACTGCTCTACCCATGATTCCACCAACTGCTTATAGCGATCCAGATCACCTGGGAAATAGGCTGCACACTCTTTGATGATAACGGCATCCGGTTTTGTAGTATCGTCCCTGTGTAGCACTTTGTCCAAAGGACCGCTTTTGTCAAAATCATAATGGCCAATATACTCGAACTTATATTGGTCTTCGGTTATCCTTTGTGGGAACTCTTCGAGATTCCACCCCTTGCCAATGGAAGCCCCCAGAAGAACAATATGCTTTTGTTTATTCGTCATCTTTTCACTCCCGCCAAGCTCTATGGCCAATGTATGGCCAGTCGGTCCTACCAAAAAAAATATCAGAAAAAAAACGAGTCCAACACAAATCATTTTGTTCGGCATTTTCTATCTCCTCCTCACCTCGGCTCATCATAAAACACTCAGTTTTTTCATAACAAACTCAACAATCTTATCATTTTCCTGCGGAAGAATTTTTGCCAACCCCTCGTCTCGCTCCATGATACCACTCCGCACCATCCCGGCGATTTCCCATTCATATGGGTGAAAACCATATTTTTTGCGATGGACATAATTTGCATAGGAATTCAAAAGGCAATTTGAAGAATTTGGGTCAGTGTCATCCGGTTTTTCCCAGCCCAGTTCAGCATTTCTTTGCAGGATCGCTTTTTCATTATACTCAAGAAATGCCAGAGGATGAACATTCCAGGGGAACTTTTCAGGTTCGGCAAATTGTTTATCAGTCAGAAAATAGGGATTTATCGCATCACCCACAATATTATGCAAAGGTCGATACAGCGCGCTTTGTGTGCATTTCATAAGGTTTGGATTTGTCTTCATAACCGAGGACTTAATTGGAGCCTGCCCCGGTGACCAGCCAAAACCAACAAACGGTATATCCTTTTCAAGAGCTGTACGCAATGTAATGCCTTTGACCAGTCCGATACAGGATGTGCAAATTGTGCTCGCTCGCTCGAGAGTTTTTTGAGAAAAGAGATCTCTCATCGCCGCTTCTCTGAATATAGTATGCAACATGCTCTGGTTCGGTCGCACAAATATGCAGTCTACGCCCAAATTTGAACATACTGTTCTTATATTCACTTCCGCCTTTGCGGAGATAAACCCATTATCAAACACCAGCGCCAAAACATGTAACTTATAATGATGAACAAATATATCCAAGGTATATGTGCTGTCTTTGCCGCCACTGTATGCCATAAGCACATCATAAGATGTTGTTCTGTTCTCTGTGCGCGCAAGAAGATCAGTAAATTTCTGCGCATACTTTTGCCGCATTTCTTCTGTGGCTATATTGCCGCGAAATTTAGCGCAATAATTACAAACCCCAGTATCATCAAAAGTAATGCCAGGGAAGGAAGCGGACAGTATACATCTGGAACAAAATCTCTTCGTTTGACGGATCATTGCCAATACCCAGTCAATTCTGATTTTATAATTTTCCCGCTTGCCGTTTTTGGCAACTCATCCAGAAAGACCACCTGCCGAGGGACCTTGAAGGCCGGCAAATTTATCCGACAATGACGGATAATTTCCTTGTCAGTACAATTCCTATCTTTTTTCAGCACAATACATGCCTTGATCGTTTCTCCCAGGATATCGTCCTCCACACCCAGCACTGCAGACTCGTGAACGGCTTCGTGTTCACAGAGAATCTCCTCAATTTCTTTAGGGGCAATCCGATGAGACCCACTTTTAATCATATCATTCTTCCGACTGACAATATAGATATATCCCTCTTCATCCATTTTGGCCAGGTCACCAGTCCTCAGGCCATTGTCTTGAAGCACCTTTTTTGTTTCCTCCACGTCCTTCCAATAACCAACCATTACGTTATCGCCATATGCGACAATTTCACCAATTTCTTCGCAACCAACTTGGCGTCCTTGCTTGTTGACTAGCTTCAACGTAACACCAGGGATAGACTTGCCGATGGAGCCCATTTTCCGGTCAAAATCAACAGGTTCCAAATAACTTAATCGCGCAGACGCTTCGGTCTGACCATACATGACAAAAATATTCACACCTGGAAATGCCTCCAGCAATCGTTTTCCCAGTTTTGATGACATGGGGGCACCTGCCAGGGTCAAATAACGTAAACAGGGAAAGGAATAATTGTAAATTGAACTGCGATGAAGTAGAAGAGCAAAAATGGAGGGGACACCGGGAAAACCTGTGATCTCATACTGCACCATTTGATCGAGAATGACATTCGGGTAGAGAAAATTCTGGTTAATTACAAGAGTGGCGCCAACCGATATGTGGGTCAACAGAACCGAGTTACCATATGAATAAAAAAAGGGCAACACAACCATGACACGATCTTTTTCCGACAAAGCCAGATACTCAACTATTGAAGTTGTGTTGGCAATAAGATTTTTATGGCTGAGCATCACCCCTTTAGGTTTGCCTGTGCTGCCTGATGTATAAATAATTTGTGCGATATCCCCAGATGTAACGGTAGGCAATTTAGGCGAGCTTTTTGCGTTTAATGAATCAAGTATTCGGCCTATGTCTACCCAGACCGGGGCTGTCTGTATATCAACCCTGGCCCGCCATTCAGACTCAGAAACAAGATATTTCACACAGGGAATGGCTGGGTTGATTTCATTGACATCGCGATGAAATTTTCTTTGGACAAACAAAACTGAGACAGCACAGTCTTGTAACACATAATAGAGTGATTTGCCTGTTGTCTGAGTATTCAAGCCGACAACTATGCCACCAGCCATTAGCGTCGCAAAATAAGATATGACATATTCAAATGGATCATCTGTAAGAAGCGCACACCGAAAACCAGACTCAAGGTTCAAAGAGTGCAACCAGCCTGCCAGTGCAAGGGAAGAATTGTACACATCTTGATAACTCATGGTTTTCCCTTCGTGTATTATGGCAGGCTGCCCCGGAAAACGCTGAGATGACTGGATAAGGTAATCAAAAACACATTGCAACATAGGCGATCTTGAAACTCATGGGCGTGGGATGATCAATTTATTTTTTTTGAAATGAAAGAGCTGAGGTTGTTTACGCTATCCAAATTTTCCGGCACAATTTCTTCGTCTTCAACTTTTATGTGAAAATTTTCTTCAAGCCAGTCAACAAGTTCAAGAACCCCTGTTGAATCTATAACTCCCTGCTCTAGAAATGAGTCATCATCCAGCAATACTGTATCATCACTAAGTACAAAAGTTTCTACTATAAATGATCGTATGTTTCCTTTCACGTTGGCCATCCCGTAATTCCATGTCATCTTTTATATCTGTAATGGGCTCAGCAATTGTTGATATACCGTTCACCAAGTCTCGAAAAGTCCAGTAATTCCGGTTTGTTTTTAGCCGGAATACAGGTCCTCAGCAGGATGCCAGCTAGAACCATGCTGGCAGAGACGGTACAGATAAACAGTACTTTAATAACTTCCAAAAGCCCCTAAGACCAGCAATATCTATTGAGCTTTTACGACATAACCCTGACATTTTTCAAGGCACCCAAATCTGTATTCTGAAAATGTTTTACAAATTTATCATATAATATCTGAGTGGACAGCATCCCCGTGAACGCCATATTCTCCATAAATCCCTGTCTCTTTTTCTTGTGGCACTTGGCCAGCAAGGCAGAAACGATTTTGGGAAGGAAAAAACCGGCATCTTTCAACATCGTTTCTCCGAGATAATAATCAAGATATTCACAAGGCAGGTCATCGCCAAAAAAACTCAGTATATCAGGGGCCATATACGGTTGCTTTTTCCTATCTATCACATGGCTCGGCAAAAAACTACGTATGCTTTTTTTCAATATATATTTTTCATTCAAAACCCTCATTTTCACAGCTGGGGGCAAGGAGAAAGCGAATTCTACAACCCGATGATCAAGGAAGGGGAACCTTCCTTCTACGGAATGGGCCATTGCCATCCTGTCCCCCTGAGATGAGAGCAGGTAGTTGCTTAGTAAAATCTTTGCTTCAAGGAACTGTGCCCTGGTAAAATAATCTTTACCATGCAGCTGCTTTTCATATTTCTGATGCAATTTCTCAAGAATCTTCTCAAACCCATCGTCACGGAATGCCTCGCTGAAAAACATCTCCACGCGCGAGGTAGTTTTCCACCTGGGTCGATGCGCATAAAAGCAGTCTTGAATGTTGCTATCCGTGTTAAAAAATTGTTGCGCATATGCTGCTGATTTTATGGGGGACAACGGCAAATAGGGATAAAGCCTTTTTAAAAGGAACGGCCTGAATGACGACCCCGGGAAACGGGAAATAAAGGCCCGTATTTTAGCTTCCTTGAAAATATCGTACCCTCCAAAAATCTCGTCAGCGCCCTCGCCGGTTAAAACCACTTTGTAATTTTTTTCCCGTACCAGCGAAGAAAGTAAATACAAAGGTGCCGGCGCTGTGCGTAAAACCGGAGTTTCAGTGTGCCAGATAACATCTAGAAATGAATCAGCAATGTCCTTATAACCGCATCGAATTGCATGGTGGTCAGTCCGGAGAAAATCTACCATCTCCTGCTGCCAATCCGACTCATCATAAACTGTATCAACGAAATTTACTGAAAAAGTTTTTAATTTGTTATCTGTAAGGTTGCGTACAAGTGAAGCAATTACAGACGAATCCAGTCCCCCGCTCAGATAAGCGCCAACGGGGACGTCTGAGCGCAACTGCAGCCTGATCGAATCGACAAGTAACTCCTTTAACTGATCTGCCCACTCTTTTTCTATTATTCGATCATTTGTTTGCGGCAACAGAGCCACATGAGAAAGATCCCAGTATTCCTTTTGCACGACATTGCCAGCAGTATCTACCTTCAACCAATTCCCGGCTTCAAGTTGATATATTTTTTCAAAAACCGTTTCATTTCCTACAGGCGCCCAGCAATAAAAGACTTCTTTCAGGACATCCTGATTTATTTTTCTGGGAATAGAAAGATCCGCGGAAAAAACCGCTTTTATTTCTGATGCGAAATAAAAATTGGAACAGTGGAAGGTATAAAACAGAGGCCGGATGCCCATTCTGTCACGCGCCAAAAAAAATGATCTGTTTTTTGCATCATAAATACAGAAAGCAAACTGCCCGTTCAATTCATGTAAACATTCTTCCTGCAGTTCCTCGTAAAGATGAACTATGACTTCAGTGTCTGAATGCGTGTAGAAAGTATGCCCTTTTTTTTCAAGACGTTTGCGAAGTTCGATGTAGTTAAATATCTCGCCATTAAAAGTTATCCATAAACTCTTATCTTCATTGTGGATGGGTTGCCACCCGCCCTCCAAATCTATAATGCTTAAGCGTGAATGTGCCAATCCGCAATAATCGTCCAGGAAAAGGCCATATCCATCCGGGCCGCGATGCTTGAGCGAAGAGATCATTTTCTCCAGGTTTGACCTGCCAACCTTATCCGGCAAGCCAATTTTAAGGTAGCCCGCAATGCCGCACATGGATGAACTGCTCCAATTTCATTAGACTTGTTTCCCAGTTGTAATGTTGCTCGACACATTGCCTGGCGTTCACTTCTATCTGTTGGCGCAATTTTTTATCCAGGACCAGACGAATTACTTGTGCAGCAAAATCTTCGTTCTCATCTGCTATAATTAAATCTTCGTTTGGGTTTGCGTTAATACCTTCAAACGCATTACCTGTGCAAACTACGGCTTTCGCCATTGCCATTGCCTCGAGAACTTTATTTTGGATGCCTCGAGCAATTCTCAATGGCGCAACACAGACAGTTGCCCGGCTGTAATACTCCCGGATATCCTCAACAAAACCGGTGACAATGATATTGTCATCATCATGAAGTTTTAGAATTTCTTTTGCAGGATTGCTGCCAACGATCATGAATCTGGCATCAAGGATAGTGTTCTTTATCAATGGCCATATCTTATCCACAAACCAGCATACCCCGTCAACGTTGGCGTAATAATCCATCGCACCAGTGAAGACTATTTCTGTTCTTTCCTCTTGCTTATTTGCATTTACGGGGAATGGCTTAAAAAAAAGGGTATCAACACCGTTGGATATCGACGATACCGATGTAACGTCAGGATGATTTTTTTGGAACAGATTCTGCTCCCGAAGGGAAACAAAAAAGGAGTGGTCAAATTTCCGGGCCACTTCATACTCATACTTTCCGAGCCTTTGCCATTCACGATGATAGATGTTCGACATCAGAAAGCTGCTTCTTTTCGCATACTCAGCCCATTTTTCAGAGTCAACATCACAAAAATCCATGAGCAGGATGGGGCGGCCTAACTCCTTTTTTTCGGAAAAAATTCTTGAGTGGTAAACATATTCCGCCATGGGCGAAGAAAAACAGATGACTACGTCAAAATTGCAGGAATCGATAAGGTAATCTATCTGGATTTGTAATTTCTTTTCATAAAAATACGGAACGGATAATGGCTTTCCAGTGGCCAACGCCAGTAACGACTTTATTTTTTTCGCCGCAGGAATGAGAGGAGACAACACGACCTTTTCACATATCTCTTCAAGTTTTGCCTGAAACTGGAAATCATCAGGGTTATCGACTAAAGCGGCCACGTATACCTTCCCCAGTTTCACAAGGTATTTGATCATATTGTATGACCGTATTTTGTCGCCCTTGTTAGGAGGATATGGAATACGATGAGAAAGATAGAGGATGTTCATGGAATATTTTTCACAATGAGAGGTCCGAGAACCTTTGTGACCGCAAGCGGGAGTGATTTCCAGAGCTGAATCTTTCTCTGATATTTAGGATTGGCGGGAGTAATTTCGGGAAGGGCTTCGAGCTTGTTCAAATAGAATTGGTAATGAAGTTTGCTCGGCTCAAAGCCCCAATGCTTCTTGAAACTGAAGTGGCCACTCCCCTTTTTGCTACGCCCATAGTCAAAATAACGGATTCCCCTTTCAACCGCGGAACACATCAGGTGCCAGTACTGGAAATCATTCGGGG
>Ga0180007_10004097_pt1 | contig 15666 bp, 16 predicted proteins | sample MM_PC_MetaG_FD_121122 | JGI IMG/M metagenome (GOLD analysis project Ga0180007, IMG submission 121122) | Groundwater microbial communities from the Aspo Hard Rock Laboratory (HRL) deep subsurface site, Sweden - MM_PC_MetaG | ecosystem: Environmental > Aquatic > Deep subsurface > Groundwater... | reverse complement strand
TGTTCTTTTAATAGTAGAATCTTTTTATCGTCGCTTCGCTCCGATTTAGGCCGGCCGAAGTTGACCGGAATAGGTGGCCGAAGTCAGCCGGAATGACCGGCCGAAGTTACCGGAATACGCATTAAAACTCCTTAATCTGGAATATTGGCCTTCCGTGCGTTTATGATGTTAGCCTGCGCCTGAGTTTTTAAATTTGAATTTTTCAAATTTAGGGTCTTGCGACATGATAATTTTATGGTATCAGATAAAAAATTCAAAAACAATGATTTTTTTTAGTTTAAAAAGGTGTGATCGGGCTTAAACTTAAATATTTTAATCTAGAACGTGTTTTTGGGTATATGGAAATTATTGCTTTGAACAGGCTCTTTATACGGGTACTTCGTGATAGCTAACGTCATCTTGATGATGTTATAGGTTTATTTTGATAATTTATCAGTTGCCTTTTCTGCAATTTTTGAGAAACTTTCTACAAATCCTAATAGTGCTTGTGGCAAATGTCCTGTAATACCTAGTAATGATCCAATAAATAAAAGAACATCTCCTCCTGAAAAATTGATCTTTTCAATGGTTTGGGCTTCAATGCGAACCAAAAGAACATACAAACAACACCAACCTGCAAATGACCCTACAAAGTTAAAAACAAACTGATAACTAGCAATAAAAAATCCTCCCAAACAAGGACATATCCGAAGAAAAGGAAATCGAGAACTTTGTTCTCCTGTTAGATTTTTTGCTGGATTTGTCGTAAAAAAGTAAACACTTCTAACTCCCCAAAAAAGGCTAAATAAAATTGATAACATTATCCACTGAGATTTTAATATTTTAATGATAATCTCCATAATTTTATTCCTTTATTCTTCCTATATTTACTCTGATTTTTCATTTATTTTTACGCTTATTTCTTGGCACCATATCTTGAATAGCAAACAAATAAATTCAAAATTATCATAATCATAAGCGGGAATTATCATTTTTGGTGCAGCTGTACACTCAGCCAGTCTATATTTATGTTCACCTTCAGGTGTATTAAATGCACGTAAAGCAAAAATGCTCTGACCGAAAAATACTTTAATTGAGCCTTCTTCAATCTTAAGATTAATATGATCGTTAATTTCGCAATCCTTAATAATTAACTTGACCTTGTCAATTTCATTATCAGTTAATACGCTGGGTTCCCTATGCGCCATCTTCTTCCTCCTTTTTTATATTTTTCTCCTATAACATTTAAGCTCAGGCAGAGGAGACCGACCCGGCTTTTTCGGGGCGGGTTCCGATTGCCTGGAGCGAATCGTTAGGTGCTATTTTTTATTTTCTTCTAAGGCCATTTTTATTGTTTGCAAGTCTTTTAATTTGCTTTCGACGTCTGATTTGTTCTGCTGCCACCATTCAACCGCAGGGTCATATTTAAAAACATCGCTACTTTTATATCCCGTTATTGTTTGAAAACTATCCATAGCTTTTTTTCTAACCTCTAGGTTTGAATCATTCTTGATTGTATTAAGGAGGGCCTCAGGAACAGTTTTCTCTTTTCTGTATTTAAGTATTTCCATAGCCCGTGCTCTATATTGCCATATTTTAGTATTCTTTAATCCCTCAAGAAGTGCTTCTGTAGGAATTTCATCTTCTTCAAACACCTTGTTAGCATAAGGCACGGGATATTTAATTATTATTCCTTTCGTTCGAGTCATTGTCGCAAAATGTTCTTTTACCTGGTATATTCCTGCAAGAGCACTCATTTTAATATCTTCATCGGAAGAAGTATCATAGATACTTTCTAATTTCCCGAATGGTTCTGCATCACCAGTTGAGATCGCTAAGTCGCTTAGCTTAAAAATTTCATTTCTATTTTTGATGTATTCAATTTCTTTGGCTAGCTTCGTTAGCTCTATATCATATTTTTCTTTGAACTGTGTTAAATCTTCTTCAAAAGAGTTAATTTTTTGATTCACTGTTAATTTTGCGTTTTCGATTTCTGGATTTAAGCGATTTTCAATAATTTCTTTTGCTTTAGATTCGGCAACACTTTTTAATATTTCTTGAATTTTAGGTTCCTCAAATTGTTTTGTAATCCTATTAATAACAATTTGTTCCGTTTTGCATTTAATGCCCCACAAGCTTAATCCCGTCACCCCACCTAAGACAGCAAGTCCAACAAGAAACCAACCCCATAATTTTTTTTGGAGTGTTTTCACAATGTCATTTTTTAATTCATCAATCTTTTTTGTCATTTTTTCTCATCTAACATTTAATATACATAGTATGTGTAATCTAATATGACTTTTGGTGTTTCACATTACTTCACTTATTTTCTAAAAAAAAGCAATCCCCTTTTATTTAGAGATTGCTTTAAATTATTCTATTTTTAACCGCATCTTCAACTTCCTCGATATTTGAGTTAACTGTAATCACAGCATTGTACTGTATAAATAATACTCCCCCGCTCTTAGTTAGTCAATGAAAACTGCTCATTGCTTTCCTTTGAATAATCAAACAGCTTGTTTTAATAACCAAGCTAAGATTGTGGGCTGCTATACTGAAAGCTGTTAAAGCATAAAAATGTATTGACAGCTTTCGGTATTTATACTATATTGCGGGTATGACTATTATTGCGGTGGCAAATGGAAAAGGCGGCGTCGGAAAATCTACTGTTTCAATTAATTTAGCCGGCGTTCTTGCGCAAAAAACCGAGTCTATTTTTCTTATAGATGCGGATCCCCAGGGCACAGTAAGCGATTGGTTTAAAAGCCGTCTAGAGCAACCGCCAAACCACCTTATTCATAAAAATCTTCGAGTAACTCCTCTCCCCTGGTCTGCGCAGGAGCTAACAGAAAAACTTGTCCAGGAATCCAAAGGGTTTGCCTTTACGCTTATTGATTGCGGCCCTGCCAATGATAAAATCACAAGAACGGTATTCGCGCTTGCCGATTTCGCTATAATTCCGGTTACGCCTAGCCCCTACGATATCCATTCCGTCCGAAAGACTATTGATATGATCCAGGAAGGTAAAAGTTCAGCTGGTATCGAGGTTAAACCCCATTTACTTATTTCAAGGAAGATTGTGGGCACAACCCTTGGACGGGAAACTCGCGAAGCACTCGCGGTTTTCAAGGTGCCTATATTAAAAACTGAAATCTGCCAGAGGATCGCCCTCTGTGAATCCGGTATTGTCGGGCAGACTATTTATGAGTATGCATTTAATAGCCAAGCAAATGATGAATTCGAAAGTCTTAAAAAGGAGGTCTCCAAATGGCAAAAGCAAAACTAGCCACATTGACAGAAAAATGGATTGACGGAAAGACAGAAAAGCATCTTGCTGTCAAAACAGAAAGACAGAATGATGTAAACGATGATCTAAAGATAAAACAAACGCTTTATATGTCGAAGAAGGCGTGTAAGGTGCTTTGGCATAATCGCGCTGAGACAGGGGAACCGATGTCGCATACAGTTGAACAGCTGATATTGGAACATATTGGAAAAAAGTAAAGAGGGTTTACGCGAAAGAAGAAAGCCAAAATGAACCAGGACGTTATAAATATATCAGAAAAGAAGATTCTTGATTTAATCGTACAGAAAAAATTTGACGAAGACAAAAAAGACATCGGATTTTCTTCTAATATTTTCATGGTGTTTGGACTACCGACGCAAAAACTAAAAGGTAATCCAGCATTCTGGACAAAAAAAACCTCTTTGTGTGAACTTACAATTAACCGTGATGAAAAACACGAGGTGCCTTACGGCTGCTATGCTCGGATAAATCAAATTTTTATTGATACGGAAGTACGAACTAAAAATACGAATGTTATTGACGTAGGTAGAACATTTAATGAATATGTGAAAAAGGTAGGGTATAAAGAAGGGTATGCGAATAAGGCGCTTTTGAGACAATTGATTAATTACGTTACAAGTGTGATCAAGGTAGAGCCTAAGAATCCTTTACCTGGGCGTATTATTGGAGTTCATTCTTTAATTGCACGAGCCTGGGATATCTTTTTTGATATCAAGAATCCGGACCAACTAACATTTTCAAAGGGACAAATAATTCTTGAGGAAAATTATGCTAGATATATTCACAAACATGCTGTGCCGCTTGATATGAATGTAGTCCGTTGTTTTAAACGGAATCCTTTAGCGCTTGATTTTTATAGATTTATTGCTTATAGAAATAATGGGCTTAATAAAACAGTGGCTTTTCCTGATCGGTTGCTTTTTGAACAACTAGGAACAGAGCAACAAGCAGATAAAGTTATTCGTAATCGTTTAAAAGCAATATTAAAAACAATTCAGTTGTACTGGCCGGTAAAGGCAAAGTTTGAGGATGAGGTTTTTGAATTAAAACCATCGCCACCAGCGGTTGAGCACAAGATTCCAAGTAAGAGACCACTGGAGATTGTGAATAACTCTGTGTAAAAGGAACGTTATGCACTTCTGTTTTGATACCGGTAGCTTTCTATATTTTAAGAGTAAAAGGGAAGTTATGCACTTCTGTTTTGATACCAAAAACTTCTGTTTTGATACCAAATTCTTTGTAAGTCTTTTATTTATAATAGATTACTTCTCCGCTAATAGTATTACTAATATAAATAACTAATAGTAAAAGCACTACGGCTGTTAATTTCTTAACCTTTTTAAAAAACAAAAATCAAATTTTATGAAAAAATGGATACTAACCCCAGATAAATATCTTAAGGAACATGAGATTAAAATCCTAAGAACAACCTTAGAAGAAAAATCAATTGTAGCTTTATCTAAAAACCGGAAAAAACCGATTCAGGACTGGGCTATAATAGATATAGCCTTATCTACTGGCTTACGAGCTAGTGAGATTTGTAATCTCAAAATAAAAGATATCCATATAGGCAAAGGGGAAAATTCCGTTTTCGTAGAAAATGGTAAAGGGAAAAAAGACCGCCTAGTTAAAATAGGAGAGAAGCTAAAGAAACATTTGAAAGAGTATATTTCTTGGAAAAAGAAGGTAGGAGAACTGGTTGATCCGGACAACTACCTGTTTATATCCGAAAGATCGCCTAAAATGACGCTGAGTGCTATTCAGAAGCGGTTTAAGTATTGGGCCAAGGCTTGTGGCTTAAAACCGCATTACAGCATACATTCCGCGCGTCATACGTACGGAACAATGTTATACCGGAACACTAAAGACCTGAGAATGGTCCAAAAGCAGCTGGGACATAGCAGCTGCCAGGTTACGGAAGTATACGCGGATGTTTTAGATGAAGACGTGGAAAAAGCAGTAAACGCGTTGTATGCTTAGATTGGATATAATACCTTTGAAAAACATGGCAATTAAGGCACAATTTTTGCGAAATTGGATATATAAGTGTACTTATATATCCAATCCATTTTATTTACCCGACTATTACCTGTGCTGAAAAACGGCATATCCACTGGCAGGGAATATCGCCGTTAAATGAGGAAATATGAAGAAGATACTACCAATAATTTTAATAATATTCTTTGTTACTTCTTTTTGTTATGGTGATTCCATTTCTTTTAAAGATAAAACAGAAGTAAAAGGAACAATTGTTTGCCGAGACGACCAATATGTATATATTTATACAAAAGAAGGTTTAAAAAGACTTAGTTATAAAGATATTGTGTTGGTAATAAATAGCTCTGAAGATAGCATAGAAATTTCAGAAGATGTAAAAAAGGAAATAGAAAAAATCAAAACAGAGAGTGAAAAAAGGATTAAACAAGCTTCAAAAGATAAAGCAGTAGCAGAGGATGCTAAATGGAAGAAAGAAACCGAAATATATGATACGCCTGAGAAACGAAAAGATATTCATACATTATGGGAAGCAACTAAGGAAATGCAAGGTAAAAAATAAACATAAAGAAAAAATGAAATTCGTCTATTATATATTATAACAAAAAATAAATACAAAAATGGAATCAAATAAATATATATTCCCAGATTACGATCCAGATCAGCAACTAATTGCAGTATCAAAAGTTATCCGCCAACTAGTATTATGTTTAGAGGCAGAAGAAAAAACTTTTGATAATACCGATTATTCAAAAATCAATAATGGATATAGAGGAGATTTATATGCCAGTGATCTTTGCGAATTAAGTTTTTTGAATGTAGCGGTTAGCCATTCAGCTATTGCTGTTTTTGCTCCTTATTTAGAGAGTCTTTTCGAGTACGAAATCACTGCCTTGCAAAAAAATGGTCGCGCAGGAAAGTATGATCATCCGCGAACACAACAATCCTATTTTTGGGACATTCAATCTTATTGTGATAGTAATAATAGAAAACAATCGGGAAAAGCAAAAGGCATCTTTCAAATTTTGGAAGCCTTAAATATTCTTAAACACTTTCCAGAGAAAACTCAAGAAATGCTTGAAGTTATTTTTTTATATAGGAATTACGCACTACATAATGGTTTCGAATTTAAACTCGAAAAAAGAGAAAAATTTAAAAATGAAATTCAGAAAAATGATTGGAATAATTATTTCTTATGGGCAACCACAGATAAAAAACCTCATATGATAAGCATGAAAAAAGAATTTATTAATGAATGCTTTACTTTTTGTAGACTTGTAAAAGAAGGTTTTGAAAAAGAAAAAGGAATCTTCGAGTTATAACAAAGCAATCCAGGTAATTTTATTCCGCTGCAAAGCCGATCCATAAAATACCTGATTTTTGTGTTATGCACAAAGGGGAAAATATATGTTATTAGAATTGAGTAAATTTATCGGAGGCATTGCGGTTGCGTCAGGAATTTTTGCATGGTTAATAAAAACAATAATTTCCCATTGGCTAGAAAAAGATGTCCAGGGATTTAAGGCTAGTTTACAATCGCAGACTCAATTAGAAATTGAAAAAACAAAGCATGAGTTAGAAAAAATTGCGACTGAGCATCAAATTAAATTTGCTAAACTTCATGAAAAACGGGCTGATGTAATTTTGGAGATGAATAAAAACATTGAATCATTAATAAATTCTATTCAACAACTTGTAAGTTTAGTTGATTTTCCTGCCGAACCATCTAGGCTAGAAAAAATGAAAAAAGCTGGCGAATGTCTAGATGAATTTTTAAAACACTACAGGCAAAATAGTATCTATTTATCTGAAAATTTGAGTAAGAAAATAAAGGATTTAGTAGATACTTTAATTAAACCAGCTATTTCATTCTCTGTGCTTCTTACTGGAGTAAATAATGATTTAGAGAAAGTGCCTGGTGAAAAATGGGAAAAAGCGTGGGGGGAAGTAGAAAAACTGGTGCCAGAAATAAGAGAATCTATTGGTAAAGAGTTTCGATCTATATTAGGGGTTAATTGAATTGCATATCGAATCGCTTCAAGCAATCGCAACCCGCCGCCAAATGGCGTCGGGCTGCTCTGCTTGAGCTCAAACGTTATGAGAATAAAATAATGAAGAAAAATACTACAGAATCTATTAGCAAAATTAAAAACTTTCTTCGAGCCCATGATTCTAGGGTTATAAAATCGATTACATTAAAGATTCCTGGGTCAAACAGGCGAATTGGGCAAAATGGGATTCATTATCTTCAACTATCACTACAGCGCTCAAAGTCATTATTAGAAGGTTATTTAACAACGCATAACAAATATCCCTTGATGAGCATATTAGCTGTACGATGTCATTTCGAAAATACTGGAGCAATTGCTTATTTTTTTGATATGCTACAAAAATACTATGAAAACAAAATTGAGTATAAAGTATTAGATGAGTCCTTGCAAAGTTTAAGTTTGGGGCAAAAAATTATGCCTGGCAAGAAAAAGACTACGCCCAAATATAGTCCAATTAGTGTAATGAATATGATTGACAAAACCGATAAAATGCTGAAAAACATTTCTCCAAAAGTGTCGGTTTTTAGAGATCTATACGACGAACTTTCAGAATATTGCCATCCCAACTTTTCAAGTATGTATTTTTATTGTAATAATCCTAAATACGGAACCTTTAATTATACAACTGAAGCAAAAAAAGGGGGGATCATTTTCAGGCATCACTTGTGTATTTCAACAAATTTATTTTTGACCATGTATGATAATATTTATGAAGTTCTGTCAGCAAACGAGGAATTACCTGTAATTGTAAAATAGAAAAAATAATAAAAATTAGGACTAAAACATGAATAAAAAGCAACTTTTAATAGCTTGGATTGTAGTCATATTAATTGTTATGTGAAAAATACATAAAGCAAAAAGGGGGCCAAAATGATAGACCTACAAAAAACTATTTATATTAATTTTTTTGACGGTATTGACCCGATAAAAGTTAACAAATTTATTCGTTTTACCGTTGACGCAATTAATCAGCATAACCCGACAGAAATTTATTATTTCATTTCTTCAATGGGAGGGGATGTGGATTCTGGGTTTACTCTCTACAACTTTTTAATTTCTTTGCAAAGTAAAATAAAAATCACTATGCACAACACTGGGACGATAGATTCCATGGCTAATGTTATATTTATTGCTGGGCAAAAAAGATATGCTGCCCCAAACGCTTCTTTTCTTTATCATGGAATTGTAATGAATTTTAGCGCGGGTGGATATGGAAGGACAATTCTCAAAGAGAATCTTAGCAGACTTGACGGCATGGAGACAAGAATGGCTGAAACGATTAGCAAAAATTCTAAATTGAGCATAGCAGAACTTAAAGATTTCTTTCAACAAGGCGAAGGTAAAGATGTAAATTTTGCTCTCAGTAAAGAAGTCATACATGAAGTAAAAATTCCTTCGATTCCTCAGGGTGCAGTTCATTTAGTAATGTCATTTGTATGAGGCTAATATTGTCTTTACCTGCAAAAGGGAGAACTAAAACTGATTTTTGAACTTTTGCGACATTCAAAAGGAACAGATTAAACAAGATGGCTTATACGCGAAATATAAGAGGGGGATTTGAGGCAATTTAAAGGTTTTTGATAGTTTTACGATAGGGCAAGGAGTTCGCCTTTTTAAAATAAAACCCCTTGGATTTTGTTTTTTGTGATTCTGGTGTAATTTAATATTTCTAAGATACTAGCGCCTTTTTCTTTTAATCCATAAAACGTGTTTTCACCGAGCAGAATATATTCCCAGTCAGCGCCCATGCGATCTTCCGGGGATAATTGATTAATTCTATTACACCAATCGACGGTTGCTAATTGTTTGTGTTTAACATTTTCCGAGCTAAGTTTATCCTGGCCTTTTGTTTCAACGATATATATATTTTCTTTTGTTCTAACGACAAAGTCCGGAGAATAAGCGGCGAGCATACCGTCTGTACGTACATAGTTTATTCTAGCAAAAGTATGATAATTTTCATTGACTTTGATAAAGGACAAGACATTTGTATCAGTATCGCAAAATTCCATAAATGCTTTTTCAAGGCCGCCTTTATTTGAGGGATAAGATTGCTTTTCATAAATAGTTTTTTCTATATCCAGACAATATTTTTCTCTCATGCGTAAAGAGGGCACTTCGGAAAAATATCTTTTAACAACAACAGCTTCGGAAATATCGATATTATTTTGGAGATCATAAATAGCTTTACTTATTTCTTTAATGATATGTTCTACGATGCCGGTTTGAGAAAGAAGCAGGACGCGCCAATTGTTGTCTTCAAAAGGATCAAAAGATGCCTTAAACAGCTTATTCCGAATGAAGTTGTCTATGGCTTTGGCTATTTCCACCTGATTTATCTGCATTGCAGGAAATTCTTTGGTTTTGCGCGCGCTTACTTTAACGATCATTGTAGAAACCGATCGTACGATTTTGCTAATAAATTCATTATAACTTTTTGAACTAAAAACATCGGATTTTACTTCATAATTCCCAAATCGTGTTTTAACGGTCATCTCTTCGGAGTAAAATATATCACCTTTTTTTGGGGCCATGTTCTTAAGCTGAGATAATTCATATAAGTTAAATTCCGCTAATTGATCGATTGGAATTTTTGAGGGAATTAAATTTTCTTCTTTATCAACAAGTATGATCGGGAAATAGATGTCATAATCTGTATAATTTGTTTTAAGCCCTACATTTATAATATCCCCCAGGACGTCGGCCCGGTCTTTAGGATCCGTTTCAATAATCGCAACATCTTTAATAAGATCGTCATAAAATTCAATAAACGCTGGGTGCTCTATGATACTTAAGATATCCATGTAACTTTTTGGTTCCTGTTTTTTCTGTAAAAGCAGAACTCTGGTTTCATCTTTAATTTCTTGATATTCAGGCTCACGCCACATTAAACGCAGTCCCCGGCCAATTGTCTGCTCCAGTAGGATTGGGGCTTGATTTGAGCGTAAAGGAACAATAACACAAATATTGTTTACATCAAAACCTTCGCGTAACATAAGAACAGATATAATAACTTTAGGACTGGAAAGTTTATCAACGTTAAACAAGCGTTGTTTTAAAATTGCCCATTCCTTTTGCGGTATATTTCCTTTTTTATCCGAGTCGATTTGCAGCACATCTTCTTCTGTAAGGCCTTCGTATTTTGTTAAATATTCAACTACCTTGGGGGATACTTTTGTGTCTTCGCACATAACGAACATTTTAGGATACTTATTGCTTATTCCCTCTTGATTCTTTGTAAGTTCAACAAAATGTTCTTCTAAACTTTTTAGTTTCGCAATACCGGCACGCAGCATTGTTTTTTGGCCGTTAGATAAACCCACAACCTCATGGCCGTCTCTTTCGGCCCGAAAATCAAGGGGCAACGCGGCTATTTCTTTTCTTTTATCTAAAGCGATTGTTTTAACAAGCCCGGAATGAATGGCGGTTCTTAAATCGAAATCAACTACTATATGCGGAAAATAATGTTTTGTTCGGTTTTTGCCACTACCAGTTACATCGTAGGGGGTAGCTGAAAAATCAATCTGGATAAACTTTTCTTTCTTGGAAGCAGAAATATAGGTCAAACTTTTTTGCCATTCAACCTCTTGAATATCTCCATACGTTTTGTTTGTATGAATATGATGCGCTTCGTCATTTATAACGACTAAATTTTTTAAGTTTTTTAAGAATTCGATTTCATTTCCGCTAAAATATTGATTATCCAAGGTGTTGAGATTATGGCCAGCGGATATCCCCGGAGTTATCGGCAATACATCTTTTATTATATCTGAGGGATTTTCAAGGGGAGAAAACTCAATTTCTTCTTCCGGTTCAACTCCGGCGAGCAAATGCCAATTTGTAATTGCTATTAACCCTTCACCGGTAACTTTTTTCCCTATTTCTTCTTTTTTGCAAACTCCGTTTTGCACAAAACCAAAAATTTCTTCACTGAACCAGGGAGGAATAAATAAAGATTCATACCTTTTAAAATCAGAGGTTTTAAATTCCCTTTGAATGTTCTGGTCATCCCCTTTTTCTTTGCCTAAGTACGCGTCAAGCAAACGTTCATAGACGATAAGGCCGGGGGCAACTAGTAAAAAGTTTTTTGAATATCTTCCGCTATATTGTTCTTCATGTTTGGCGTTTAAATATTGCCAGATAAGTAAGGCGTGCATAACCCAGGTTTTCCCGGTGCCGGTGGCCATTTTCATGGCATACTTAGGATGTTGGTATTTACTTTTTTTAAGCTCAACCAGGTCCATCTGGGCAAGGATTTCGTCATCAATTAGAGAGTATGTATCAAACAAATTCGTGGTTTTTAATACTTCATGTATGTAAATTGTATTAAGTATCGCCTGTTTTTGGCCGGCATGAAAATTTAGACTATTTCTATTTTCGCAAAACGCATCATCAAACCAAAACCTTAATAAATCTGATGTAACGGGGGTAACCTTAGAAAGAAAATCCCCATGATCATAAGCGGCTTTGACCATATCGGTAAGCCTTCTCGCAAATCTTAAGGGGATATCCCTTGTTCCGGTATTAACGGGAGTTGGCATTATTCTATCTCCTGGATAACAGCGCTTTCAAATCCAAACACATCAACGGCTTTGACGCAAACTTTACGCTTGTCTTTTATTTTAGAGACGGTTAATGATGTACATTTAACAACTCTAAAGGGATCACTATCATTTTCGACATTGTCCCGGTAATCCTGCCACTTACTTCTAAACACTTCTCCGTCATAATCCGGATCAATGCTCCAATACTCAACTAGAGCTAAGGGATCATCAGCGATCGTAGCCTGCAACTTTTCTTTATCTTCCGCATTTAAGGACAACGCGTCCGGAGAAAGTAAAACATAGTTTTCTAATTCTATTTTTATTTTCTCATTGTCATCGTCTAAAGCTATAATTTCTATAGGCTTGATTGATAAGTATTGCAAAGAAGAAAATCGAATTTTCCCGCCCTTAACCAATTTCTGATAGGATGCTTTTGTTTCTAATCTGTCCAGGAGATCGGGGGGGATAACTAAAACTTCAAGATCCGGATCGTTCAAATTTGTAATCACCTGGCCGATATCATTTACAAAATTCCAGCCCAAGACAATAATCTTTTTCCAGCCGCCCATAAAGCTGCCACGGAGCTCCTGGGCTTTTTTAAGGGTATTGTAACCCGTCAGCTTAGACGGGGAATCCACAAAAACAAGCGTTCTTCCTTCTTTTACATAACCTAAATTTCTTTGGGAAATTTCAACATCTGAAAAAGGAAGCGCGCCATAGAGGCTTAAAACAACATGCGCTAAATCCCCTATACGTTTAAAGCCACTTTTTTCAAATTGTTCTTTTTGATAATCTCCTATTGAATGATAAAGAAATGGTTTTGATTCCTGATCTATCAAACGTTTGCGCATAATCATACAGGCTGGTTTACCTAAATCTGCCATGAGCCACCGCCTGCCAAGCTTTTCAGCAACCGCACCCATTGTCCCTGAACCCGCAAAGAAATCAGCAACCATTCCATTTGTTGGACAAGATGCCTTGATTACTCTTTCTATTAACTTTTCTGGTTTTTGAGTTGCATAATTCAACCTTTCCTTTGCAACTTGATTTATATAGTCAATATCATCCCAAAGGTTTCCTATTGCAATCCCTTTTACTTCGTCATAATATCTAATCAACTGTTTTTTGCCATTTTTGGTAGTATAAATTTTTCCCTGTTCTTCAAATGTCCTAATGCTTTCCTCACTATAATCCCCCAAAGGTGTATCTCTACTATACAATCGACCGGCGGCATCCCTAAAACGAAATTTATTATGTTTAGAATCAAGGTCAATAGGTTTATACGGTGTTTCAAAGAATGGATTTTCAGCTTTAGAATATAAAAATAATGTATCAACAACACGTCCAAATTTATCAGCAGATGTTTTGGCTCCTTTTATATTCCCACTTTTCCAAATAATCTCGTTTATAAAATTATGTTTTCCAAAAATTTCATCCATTAAAATTTTTACATAGTGACCTACATGCCAATCAATATGAACATAGATTGATCCTTGCTCTGATAAAAGTTCTCGCATTAAAACCAATCTTGGATACAACATTTTTAAATAACTAACTGTTCCATCTTTCCAAGTATCCGCATAAGCAAATTGTTCAATGACTGTAGGCCTTTGTTCAATATCCGCATTAGGCAGATGTATCTTTGTCCGATAATCGGCTTTGGAGTCAAACGGCGGGTCAATATAAATCAGATCTATCTTTCCCCGCATGGACGGTAATCCGGTGTGTTCATCCCCGGCTAAAAGCCCTTGCATTACCAGTAAATTATCACCGTAAATTAAGCGATTAAGCCATTCATTTTTGTTGAGCTCTCTTACTTGCCCTCGAAACAAGCCGGACTTTTCTTTGGAAGGAAGAACATATTCATTAGTTTGCAAAACAATACGCGAACCATTTGTTAATCTTTCTAAAATTTGTTCCGCTTCTTTTTTACCTTCGGCAACAATTTTTGGTAATTGCTCAATTAATGATTCAGGCATTTAAGCTCCTTTGGTAATCTCTTTTGTTTTGCTCAAAAAATCTTCCGCGAGTTTAAGCATTTCCTCGGATCCAGTTCTTGACCAGTCGTCGTAATAATCGGCATCTTCTCTCAATGCTTTGCCTTTTTGCAAGGCTTCGGCAAAATGCGCCGGCAATTTTCCGGTTTCCACATAGAGATGGCTTAAGGCAATGATTAAGCAGTGATGGCTCTTCTCTCGGTAATTCTTAGCATACAGAAGCGCACGCGCGGAATGAAACATAGCGTAATAGCTTTGAATGGTGGCCCATTTGTATTTTTCACGCTCAAAGCCTTCTTTGCCGTCAGCCAAATCGCGTTCCGCAGTTTGCAGTTCTTTTTGAACCAGGGCTGTACCCTGAGAAAATTCTTTTATCCTGCCTCGTTTTAAACATTCCTCAAAGGTCATGGGCACTCCCTTCGCATAATACAATGCCTTTATTCACCTGATCATAAAAGATCGGGTCGTTTTTTTTCTTTTCCAAAAATTCAATATTTGAAAAAATGACAGTCTGAATTTCTCGGTTGCTTTTGAGTGTTTTGATCTGCTCCTGAACAAAACCTTTGCTGTGGCTAATGATTAATAAATCTATGTCGCTGTCTGGGGTATTCTCTCCCCTGCTTGATGAGCCAAAAAGAATTATTTTAGAAGCCAAAGGTTTTAATTTTTTTAAGAGGCCATTTAAATGATTTATCGTTTCGATGATCTTGAGTTGTTTTACGATTAGATTCTTATGATTAAGGGTGTAAAAAAATGCTTTCCCCCGTTTGGACCGGAAAAGAAAATCCGTGATAACCAGGGCGCGTAGAGCATAGTTAACCCCGGATTTACTGATTTTGGTTGCTTTCTGGATCTCGCTTTCCAGGAAATCCCGGATAGGATGGTCTATAAGGAAATGCAATATTTTTTGTACGGTGGTGACAATGAGTATATCTTTCTTTTTCATGTTTCTCCCATTTTTTTGAACTACTATCCAATATATTAGGTAGTTGCCTTATTGTCAAGTAATTTTAGCACGGAAAAATAAACGTGGGGGTGAAATGCTGCTATGAGTGCGCTTAAGTAAGGGGGGGATAACTTCTTTGCTTGAACTTCGGGTGAATGCGCTTAAGAGAGCTGGCGGGAAATGTCCACAGGCTCTAAGGGTAGAGCTTGTGTACCGCTGTTTTTCGGCGGGACGCTGCTCTGTCCGTCCTGGTTGCGCTTTCCTGGGTGGGACTGTGGTTTGCATAATGCCCGTTATAGTTGAAGTAGGTGCCCTGAATTTTCGCTTCTTTGAGAATACTTCCTATCAACGCGCATTATGTAAAAATTTACCAGTCAGTGCTCTGGAAAACTGGGGCTGCGGGCGGGGTTTTTAGTCTTCCTGAAGGCGCTACAGCGGACTCTTCTGAATTTACGAAAAGAGGACTTTCTTAAACAGCCCGGAGTAAATTCAGAAGTGTCCGCGAATGAAGTAACTTCTTCGGGTGAGCTCCCTGGGTTTTGAGAGCTGCTTGAAAGGACTGCAGCAGTTGCTCTTGCAGTGGTATAACTGCAAGAGTATCTGCGGATAAAGTGCTGCTGTGGGTGCGCTCTGCTTTTAGGGTGGCTGGGCGGGGGAAGAAACCCGCTTCTTTGCGCCTTAACTGCCTCTGATTTAAAAGAAAACCTGTGGAGCAATGGCTTTTAGGGTGCGGCTAACTCTTGGTGCCGTAGGCTTCAAGAGTTAGTGATAGTTTTGCGAGCCCCGCGAACGGCGGGGAGAGCAAAGCTATCAAGCACTCCTTGCTGCCCCGATGTTTTATCGGGGG
>Ga0180007_10004096_pt1 | contig 15667 bp, 16 predicted proteins | sample MM_PC_MetaG_FD_121122 | JGI IMG/M metagenome (GOLD analysis project Ga0180007, IMG submission 121122) | Groundwater microbial communities from the Aspo Hard Rock Laboratory (HRL) deep subsurface site, Sweden - MM_PC_MetaG | ecosystem: Environmental > Aquatic > Deep subsurface > Groundwater... | reverse complement strand
GCTTGGGGAATCTGGTCCGTCGCTGCGTTGCCTGTTATTATGATAGTTGAGTCTGTACCGTTGTCTGTGATGCGGGTTTGATGGAAATTACCGCAGACATAATTTTCCACGCACCCTGAGTCAATAAGCAATTCAGTGTTGCCTGACTGGTCTATCAACTGTATGCTCGTAAAGACGTTTGCACCTCCCCCGCTAATATGGAGTCCCCTAGCGGGAGCTGGCTGGCTGATAAAGTCTAACAGGACTGAGACGAACGTGTTGGCCCCGACACCATCAAGTTCCATGTAGTACTGACTAGCAGTTATTGATATAAAGTGGTAGGTGTTCATATTATTCCAAGCGTTACCATCGTCTGAAACCTTGAAGCCAGTCTCAAATCCTGATATAGAGATGTCCCCGAAGGAGTTGTGACCCATTCCTGTATTTGCGTCGTCGCCCGCTGCGTATATGTGTACACCAATACTATTTGCTGTTTGTCCTCCACCGTATACAAAAAGGTCGTCTAGGATTTTTGTCTGCCCTAGTATCTTGTTGGCAGCTCCTGTATCGGGCTGGACTAAAACACAAGTACTAGCGTAATCTGCTGCGGTTTTAAGCATTACACTACGTAGATAACCACCTTGCTTGAGTCTTATTGTCCCAGTAACATTGAGAGTGATGCCTCCATAGATACTAGAATAAGAGTATCCAGAGCTTTCTCCACGTAGTAGAGCATTTTCTATGGTAAGACTTGAGACATTGAAAGTTGTGCCTATAAGTTGGACTGCTCCGCCTCTTGATGGTAGAGCATCCAAAGCTGCCTGTATTTGCACCTCATCGGCTGTTCCATCACATACATAGTCAGCCTGTGCCAGAGCATTGGCAGAAGCATCTGAGGCAGCCACAACAAAAGTAACAGACCGAACTACATTAGCATCCACTCCGCCAAAATCATGAGCATCAGACGCCTCATACTCGGCCTGGTTTAATTTTCTTCCCGCAGTAGTATGAGTTATATTTGCCATTAAATTTCCTCATGACTGTATTCCTGGCATTTAGTCCTCCTTGTGAATATCTTCCCACGCTTCCTTGACTTTAACGGCATTCATTCCTGCCACAAGCTGAGCATATTTCTCTATCTTCTGTTTTACCCATTCATAGGTAGCGTCTTCTAACTTTAATTTGTTACCATTTTGCTTGCCAGACTCTTTTCATTTGTCCTCCTTCGGCTGCATAGGCTTCTCAAAACCTTCACAGATATGTTTATAGACTAGATTGCCATTAACCCTAAATAGTTGTGGAGTAATTTTCTCGGCTACAGGTTTCAACCAGTCATGGACTCCATCCTCAAACTCTATAGTTCCATCTTTAGCTCCATCAAGAGCTTCAGCCAGCCTTTGCCCTTGTATGGAGTCATTCTGGGTCTGGAGTGGAGCATTGTTAAGGATAAGCCAGAATATCTGCTTTAAGGTCAATTCCTCTGGTTCGGTTCCCTGCACCTTGAGAATCTTGATTGACTCTCCTTTGTAATCCAGAACTGTAGTATCCTTGAATTTCTTTCCCACTGTTGCCTCCTTACTTATTCATTTCTGCTATTAAAGTATCTTGAGTAGCTACAAGAGTATTGTATCTAGTCTTAGCCAAAGTAGCTAATCTTGTCTTTTGAGTCGCTGTCAAAGGTTCACCAAATACTTCACCTTTCCGCAAACCTCTAACCAAGTCTATTAACTGGTTGGTTTGCTGGTTCATATCTTCCAGTAACTTCTCCATAATTTCTAAGTCCATTTTGTCTAGTCCCCCCTCCTTTAATTTTATGCTGCTGCTATTAGTCCATGAGTAATCATAGCATCCCGCAAAGCATCTAGCACACCAGCTTCCTCTGCTCCGTAAGTGCTGTCTACAACATCGTCACATCTCTCATCTATTACCCTTGCTCCAACTACCTGAACTCCAGCTACTTTTAATACCTGCCCTGAAGTAATGTTTAATCCAGTAACAGTAACTGCCGATAAGGTAAGAACAGCGGTAGCACCACTGGTGATGCTAAGCCTATTAATATCAGCGTTACCCGCAGCATTGGGTGTATAAACATCAAACTGACCTGGAGCACCAAAACTCTTTCCAGTCAAAGTTACATAAGCACCACAGCCTGCTGTTCCTCCTCCGCCATAAATTTGAATATAGGAATTGTCGGCTATAGATGTGAAATACCCACCAGCACCTAGAGTAAAACCAGCTAATGCTGATATTATCTGACCTGTAGCAGTTAATGTCCCCCCAAGAGTAATGGCGTCGAACTCAGCAGCACCTACGAAGTTGAAACTAGAACCTGTGGCTGTCAACGTCACTACATTTGAAACTGTAGTAATTGATAAGTAATCATCCACATCGCTTGAAGCCATCAGGCGAATAGCCCCTTTTGCCCTAATATGAGTCTCTCCTTCGCTCCCGTCTAGGAAAATGCCAGCATAAGAAGTTCCCCCGTCATTAGCAGCGATAAGAACGTCACCGTTTTCTGTGACATTGGATATTATGAGTGAATTGGCAGCTAACGCTGGTGTTACAGGTGTTCCAATAAGAACATTTTCTAAAGAGGTATTAGTAGCTAAGATAGTAGACCGATTAAGTAGAACTATATCACTATCTGTGCCTAACTTGAACAAGACATCATCAGTCACAAATTGTAGTTTAGTCTTTAGATAGCCACTAGAATCACATACCAATGCATGCCATGTTCCAGTCCCATCCTCCGATTCGTTACCAACTAAGGGTTTAACTTGCCTCCCTAAATTATCTTCTGTTTTAACATAAGCCATGCTATACCTCCTATACAGCAGTTATCATTAGATAACCATCACTATCTACAACTATGACATGCCAAGTTCCAGAGCCGTCCTCTGATTCATTGGCCACAACGGGCATAACTTGTCGTCCAGTTTCATCTTCAGTCTTTACATAAGCCATTATTTTATCTCCTTAAATGTCCCTAACAAACTCGTCCTTGTGTCCTCTAATATTGTGTGATTCGTCACTTAATTTCCAACCGAACGTAAAGTTTACTGGAGACAATACCTTTTCTGACAGGCACTGGCATTTAGGGCATGTGCTGAAATCTCTAGCCCCATAAGGCATCATGTCGTCAAATTTCTCCCCGCAGATATGGCAAACATATTCACAAAGTATCATTATACCCTCACTAACTCTTTTACGTGCCTTCTCTTATGACTTATTAGTCCTATTCTTGCCTTAGCGATAAATCCACACTCCGAACAAGTTAATGAATCCACTATCTCTATAGCCTCTTGAAATGGTGTCTTCTTACTTTCCTCTGGGGGTTCAACATAAACAATGTTCCCCTGAAGACCTAGATATTCTGCCTGAGTTCTCGTATGGTCAAAGATACTTGGCCCCCCACTCATACACGGGATTATGAGAGTTGCTAGATAGTTACCTTCCTCATCCAATAACTCCATACAAGGCAAGTCCCGAATTTGGTTCCCTGACTTCCTTTTAATCTCTTCCCATTGATATTGTTTTATGAGTGCCATTAGTTCCCCCTTGCAAAATCTGATTGCTCCAACATATCTTTAGCAACTAAGTTTAAGTCTGTAACTTCTCGCTCTTTTGTTGCTTCTGGATACTTCCAAAATTCGGGTAAAGGTCGTCCTGGAGGTCTATCTCTCCAATTCCCCGAATTAACCTCTTCTACCAGCCACTCAACAAAAACATCAAATATATCACGATATTGAGGGTCATGCTCATATTCAACTATGAGCATCTTTATAGCTGAACGAAACATCATTTCTTTATTGGACATATCAAGGTGCTCAAAGAATCTATCCCTCAATTTCATTAACACATGACTGTTATGAAAAATACAATTTTCAGGCGTTGGGTCAGGTGTGCGATGTGCATAAGTTCCGATAGCTTTAATTACCTCACTTAGACTCTTACCCTTCTCTATCGCCTTTTGTAACGGTGCCTTCACCTGCTCAATCACATACTGTCTCGCAAACCCTAGCATCCAATGACCTAAGAGTGTAGTCTGTTTTTGCTTCGGTAACTCTGTAACAAATCCCTTTTGAATTTGCTGCATTTTCCGCAATTCACTACGCAAAAATGGTGTTATCTCTTCATTGGACGGCTCTCCATTAACTTTGACATGGAGTTTCATTTTTGTAATCATCCAACTCCCCTACTTTGCTTGGAAGGGGGATTTTTACCTCCCCCTTCCTTAATCTTTTCTATACCAAGAGGTATCTCATGTAGAGACCTATCAGTAAGAAGTCTCCCGCATCTGCGTCAACAGCTACACCAAATGGAGCACCTGCCTTAACGAAATCCGCATCCATCCCAGTCAGTACTGAGACTTTCTGAATCTCATTATCGGCAGTAGTTTCACTGGTAGTAGTATTTCCTACCAGACTGCTACCAGCATCCCCTGTGTTAGAATCATTGATGTAAGCTCTAACAAAGGTCACATCAATGTCCAGTGCGGTAGAAGCCTGCGTGTTGACTATTAAGTCAGCAGCCAGTGGTGCACCAACCATATTGCTGGGGAACCACCCTTGGAAGATAGCACCAACTGCAGCCGAATCAACGTCTGCACCAGCCCACTCATTAGTGGTTCCATCAGGAGCATGAGCCTCTGAAATGCCACCAGATAAGGTGTTGTAGGGTGGACAAGGGATGAATATCTCCATCTCATACGGTGCCAGAATGTCAATCCTTGCCTCAGTGGTAGAAATTGACCTTCCTACTTTCTGAACGACATCTCCATTAGTAGCGGGTCTAACCTGAGTAATCGCACCAGCAGTGCCAGATAAATACTCAGTTGCATTAGCTGTGGTATAAGGTGCATCGGCATCGTAAAGAACACAGCCCTTACAACCCTTGATTACGTTACCGCTAACGCCACCTGCCATCGCAAGATACTGGGCATACAGATTAGTCGCTGCGTCCGTAGCAGCAGCCTGTACCCAGCCAGTACCATTGTGTGCCAGCATATCGCCCTTCTTAACAGTGCCGTTCAGTGTCAGGTCAGCAATCTTTTCGGCATATTGTATAGTTACTTCTGAAGCCATTTAATTTCCTCCTATTTTACTTTTGTCTAATTTTAGCTTAAAGCCGTATCGAGAACACCTGTCTTGACAGCAGCTGCAAACTTGTTATACAGAGCAAAGCCTGTATACCACTTGAAGCGATGCCTATCAGCGTCCACATCGTCTGGAGTCCAAGGCCCCTCATGTTGCAGTGCGCCAGCTTGTATGATGCAGAAACCTTGCTCTGATGTGTTGAGAGCAAATATGGCACTGTTGTCATTCCCAGATGCTCTAGTTGTCCCGATAGCATGAGTAGAAAGGGTGAGAATGTTTGCAACATTGTCTGGCAGATTATCCTCCATAGCATCCACAATATAGATAGGCTTGCCACCATACGTTTGCACCATATAGCCCAACTCATCCTTGTCGTGCTCCACGTTGTTACCCACAGCACGAGCAAGGGACGTCAACTTACGCCTCATTCTCCGAGTCATGACATAGCAGTTAACCCCAAGCTTAACGGCATCCGCAAGCTCATCCATCATGTCAATGGTAAGAGCACTGGACGCAGACTCCCCTAGAACCTGAGAGTTATTTACCCCAGCACCATCAAGGGTTGTCGTTGCCTCACTTTGAATCTCAGCTATGAGCTTAAACAGACCTTTAGGCTGGTTGTCGGCACTGGAAGTAGTAGTCCTCCCATAAACCATCCTTTCTGACCACTCCCACTTCACGTCATCTGACTTTTCCTTGATTTCAGCCAAAGCAACGTTTTGAGTTGACTGAGTAGCTATGGCAAACTTATCAACATCAGCCTGCCCTATCAAGGAATAGATGGCTGCACTACGTTGAGTTGTGGTGCCACTGGATGACACAATGGTTTCATTAGGCTGTGTCCATGCAGCACTACCACGTGCGGTTCTGACGTTATACTTAACGCCATTACCTTTGACTTCTTTTACTGGTAAACGAGCCATAAGACCATTCTCCTCAAGCAGCCAGTCAATAAAGCCTGACTGAATAAGGTCTCGGTCTAGCTCCCTATATGAAGCTAAAGTACGCATTTATTTCCTCCTATGTATTTTGTTTTTTCGCTAGTCGTTTCAAACCCTCAGCTACAGCAGCCTCTCCCACTAGTTTAGATAAGTCCACACCTCCAGGGGCAGTGGGAAGGTTTGAATCAGGTCGGACTCTTTTAGGTTTAGGCTCAGCCTCTGCTCTCGCCTTTAACTTTGCCTCTTCCAGTGCATAGATTAAGTCTAATTCCCTGTCCGTCTCCGCTCCAGCTAATTTTGTAACTAGCTCGTTCAGGGCTGGGATAAACTCCTCCTGGTCTTCTGGTAGAAGCAATTGTAAGGCTTTAGTAAAGGCATTTACATGCCGTGCACTTTCAGTAGCTTGCTCATGCTTTCCTTGCCATTCCTCTATCTGTTGCCGAAACCCTCTCCGTTCTTTGATTAAATCTCTGACAGCTTGTTGAAACTCCCCCACCTCTTTAGTCTCACCCCATTCTTCCTTTTGAGCTTTATCAAGACGGTCAAGAGCATCATCTTCTTGTTTATCTTCAACCTGGGTTTTAAGTGTTCTATTTTCCTTTTTAATCTCTTCTAACTGCTGTTGATATGTAGCCGTGCTTTTATTAGCAATAGATGTAGCTAGGGATTTCACCTGCTCATCAACGTGTTTGTCCAAGTCTTCCTGTGTTTGAAAGGTGAAGGCGGGAGCTTCCTCAACCTCCTCTTCCTCTTCAACTTTAGAAACCTCCGCCTCTATCTCTTCTTTCTCTATGACAGGTTTTTCCTGGAGTTTATCCAACCCCTTTTCCACAAGATTATCAGTAGTTTCCTCTATTTTCTCCTTAGTTTTCGTAACCATTTATTCACTACCTCCTTCATAATAAAAAAGCCGACTCTCCTTTCGGAAAATCGGCTTACGTTCTTCGTTTCACCGAAGCTATATTAAAATATTAAATTACTAAATTCAGTTTTTAAGATACTACCCAAACTTTATATCATGTTTCGCTATTGAAGCATAAACAGGTTCACCATCTCTGATTATCACCTCTTGTATCTTACCATACCCCATTTCCTCACAGAGGTCAATAAACTCTACCCAACCTTTCGTTAGTTCCCTACTATTATTTATATCACCTTTTTGTCCTTGTGTCAAGTTTTACTTCTCCCTATAATCGTCCCACCAACTCTCATTGTCAATCCCCTCTGACCGCATCATCTCAATACCTTTTGCTGCTGGAGGTAAATCATTCATCCATCTATCCTTATTATCCAAAACATATTGACTCATTTCTGTCGGTATCCCCGATAGAAAAGCCTGAAGGAAGCTTTCTATCTTCTCCCAATCACGAGGCAATTCTGATTTATCTATCAAGGCTGCTTGGAACTCATAATATTTATCTAAGTATCTATCTTCGGGCTTTTGGTTTTCAGCCATCCACCTATTTATACGTTCAACAGATTTGGCATCAAGATAGGTTTTAGATGACCATAAGACAGCTTTTCCACCTGAATAGTAAGGTCTGATATATTTCCGCTGTGCATCATACTCGTATTTACTTATCCTGCCTTCAAGGAGAGCTTTAGCAGCAAATTCCAGATTGTCGTTCCTTTCTTTGGTGACTCGCTCACTCTCTTCAAAATACCAACGTTCATAATCAGACCCCTTTTGTACCCACTCTTCTTTAGCACCTGCTTCAAGTTCATCTAAGTCGGGGTGCTTGCTTCTTAACTCTTTTATCTGGGCACTATTTAGGCTTTCATAGTCAACGCCATAATCTTGTTTGGCGTACTCCTCCCTCAATGGCTTCACCTTATCCCAAGTAGTTTCAGGATAGGCACGTCCCCCCATAAACTCAGCTAATCCCCTGATACCCCTTTCTACAACTGTGCCACCTTCCATTAAGACATTTTCCACCCAAATCGGTGTTAAATTACTAATCAGTATCTCTTTAGTAAAAGAAGACATACCATCCCTTGTTGGGTCTCCTATAAAGTTTCTACCAGTAAGTATATCTATGGAAGCACCTACTGCAGGTGATAAATTCCCCCTTATAAAACGAATGCTTGGATTTTCCATAGAAAGCTCAAACAGTTTATCTTCATCCCCAGCTTGAATAGCTTTAGTCCATTGTCCCAATAACCTTACCAAACTACGAATTTTAGAACCTGGCCCTACCTGTTGCCCCTCAACGTTCCATGTCATAAACTCTGTGGAACGTGGGTCTAAGTGTTTCAAGGGGTCTTCTCGCCGAGCTATACTTATTGCCACAGCAGCCATAATAACTGCAAAAATACCCCTCGCTAGGTATTTGCGAGCTAGGTCGCCCCTAATAGTCCCTCTTCCTACATCAAACAAAAGACTAGCTATTGCCCGATTATATCGTGGGGCGAGAATAGCAGCGGTTTCAGATTCTCGCCAAGTAGGAGAAACTCCTATCCTTTCACTGGATGTTACACCCCTAAATTCATTGACAAACATATTTACTTCTTCTTGGGATTTAGCATCAGTTACCATATATTCTAAAGCCTTCCTCATTTCAATACCAGCAACATCAATAGCAGACTCAAATGCTCCCTGAAAAGGTATAAGAACAGTGGCTCCGATTTTCCCAACTAATCTTGGGGCTAACAAACCCATGTTTTTAAGGAACGCTTCCTCTTGTGGGATAAGCCTCATTTTGCCAGATAATAAGCCACCCTTTGCCATTGCCTCCGTGAACTCAGTGGAACCCCCTCCAGATAAGATTAAATCAGGATTAGCGTTAATTAAATCCCTGTTATTAGCATAGTAATTAGGCAGAAAGCGAGGGTCAAATAAACCCCTAAGCATTCCTACCCCTGCTTGACCATAAACCTTTGGATTACCACCAGCAAGGAATAAGAGTTGTATCATCATGGGAGAAAAGTCACCAGCCAGCATGAAAAAACGAGACACAGCATTTACTTTATTCACTGCCCTTAATATATCTGGGGCAGTGGTCTGTAAATCTTTATTGATAGCCCTAGTTAATTCCCTTGCTTCTGAACCAGTGAATATCTTACCAGCAAAAGCGGGGGCAGATACGGCTCCTTCTTCGTAGCCTACCTTCATAGCAATCTCTCTAGCCCTGGCTCTGGCAGCTACGGTCTGCCACCGTTCCTTTTGAGCAGTCTCAATCAAGGCTTTAGCATCACCTGTTAATGCTTGAACTCGTTTAGCCGTAGGTTGCTCCTCTTGAATTTTAGGAATTAAATCTTTTAACCTTTGTGCTTCATTAGGATAGGTACGAGCTATGGAGTTTATAGTTACATCAGGCACTCTTTCTCCACGAACTGCCCTGTTTAGAGCTGCCAATAACTGCCTGCTACGCTGAAGTTTTAATTTAGCAGCTTCAGCAGCTAAAATAAGTTCCTCTGGGGCACCAGTAGTTCTCCAATCTACTTGAGTTAGCAACCACTCGGCAGCTTGCTTATCAGCCACACGATTGTAAGCTCCCTGGACATTGAGGGCTAATGCCTCATTTTCTGGCATGGGAAAAAATCCTGCCTTTATCCCCTCTGCTTGTGTTTTGAACGTCCGATGCCTTTCCGCCCCAAGTTTTTTGCCAGGTCTGCCAGGGCCAGGCCCAACAGTAGCACTCTCCACCATTGTTCCATCAGAAGTTCTCTTGAAAAGCCAACGCCTACCAGCATATTGCCCCCCATCCTCAAAACCAAGTTCATTGATAGCTATACCATTCCGTTTCAGGAAATCTAGTTTAGCCACCTCTATTTCATCAGCAGAGACAATCCACTCCTTCTGTTCCTGTGTTAATTTGTCAGCATACTTTTTAGGATTAGTGCGAATATCATTAACGGCTAATCCTTTTAGTTTTCCCGTAGCAATTAAACCCTTACTATCCACCTTACCAAAAATCTTTTCTTGGCCTCCCATTTTATCAAGATGGGACATAACCACTTTAGACCTTTGAGATGATTCAAAGCGAAATACAGAACGAATGATTTTATATTTAAGATGAGGAGTATCAGCCGTAGTAGCGGGATTAAAATGAGACATTATTTGTTTCATAATAGGCAGATTAGCAAATATTCTCCAATCATCCTCCTTTGTCATTATATCCAGAACCGAAGTGGCGGAACGTAAGTTAGGCATTAAGCCTTCCCACTCAGATGGTACTCCCTCCAACATGGCTTGTTCGGGAGGGGTGACAGGGGGCTGACTTTCAGGAGGTTGGGGTTGCGTAGGTGTTATTCTTCCCTCAACAGGAGCTACCACTTCCTCGCTTGGGATTGGAGGTGCTTCAACAACTTCTGTAACCCCCTCAGTAACAGGGGGTGTAACCTCTGGTGCAGGTGTAACCTCAGCTTGTGGTTTACCACCTAGCACTTCCCCCAATCTACTAATCGGTAATTTATTTCTACCTTGTCTCTCTAGCCATTTGACGGCATTATCTGAATTAACAAAATACTTACCACGCCCATCAGTGGGTTTCGCATACCAAGAACCCGAACCTTGATAAGCTCCAGTTTTGCTTACGGGCATTTGGGCACTTTGATTTAATATCCCTAATTCTAGCCCATCGTCTCGGATTATCTTGTTCCCTTGTATTTGAACATTGGGAACAGTAGTTGTAACCTCTGGGGTAGGTGTAGGGGTTGGTTGGGGTGTTATTTTACTTAAAGCTGTTATCTCTTCAGGGGTTAATTGCCCAAAAGCCTTAGAAGCTACTTGCCCAGATAATCCAGCACTCTGAGTTAATGCTACCCTTTCTGGAACAGTCATAGCAGTCCAAGATGCTTCTGAAACAACAGGGACTTTACCACCCATTGCCATAGCACCTGTTTGGGTAGCACGGGGAACAAGCATCTCCTCAATATCTCTGATGGTGTCATTTACAGCTTGAGTTCTAGCATTTGCCATTCCTGTTTTAGCTGCTTTAGCCTGTGCCATACGAGCTTTGAAATTATCAGTAGCCCTTTCTTGCCAAGCAACTTTATTTTTTACCAAATGACTCCATAGAAAATCCTTAGCCGTCTTAAATTGTTCGGGTTTTGTGCGCTGGACATCTCGTGTACGATAAACCACCCAATCACCAAGTGATTTATTAAGTAACTGCTGATAGGCTTTATCCCCAATATTTTTGACAAGAGGAGTAATTGCCCTAACACCCTGATATGCCCCATACCCAATTAAACCTGCAGCAACGATAGTAGAAGCACTTATAGGCACACCAGCAATCTCAAATAGTGGAGCTTCAGCAATTCTTGTGGGTAATTCCCCAGTAGTTCGTAATCGTTCTTGGGCTAATGCTTGAGCACGTTGTTCAGATTCTACCTGCCTTTGGCGAGCTTCTCGGCTACGGAACATACCAGCACCGCCAGACAAAGCCTCCACCCATTTGGGATAGAGACCCTCCCTATCTTCTCTCTCTTCTTGTAACTGCTCCCCAATCCTCTGAGCCTCTTCCATACCAGGGAAGGGAGCAGTTACCCTTTCAGATACCATTGGAGGTTGAGGTATTCTAGGCTGATTAAAAGGAGATAAAAAGTCAAAAAAGTCCGATTCCTGCGTGTCTCTTTCAGGCAATCTATCCCAAGGAAATCCCCTTTTCTGCCTTAACTGGCTGGCAACATCTTTACTCTTCGCAATATCTTTTGCCAGCCATTCTATATTTTTATCTCTGTTTCGTGTAACCATATTCTATCTCAAAACTCTGGTACGAGGTCTGTATTTTGACGGGTAGAAGCCTCGCTCTGCAGGAGTTAATGCCTTAAATTTCTCCATAAAGTTAAAGCTAGATAAAAATTGTGTCCAAGGGTCAGGAAGAGCCTGTCTCTCCGCTTGTCTTGCTGCCCTTTCCCCCCTCTCTTCACTTAATGCAATTCGCTGCTCTCGTGGCAAACCACTCTCATCTTCTATATCCCAACCAGGCCCCATACCAGGCCATTTAGTTTTCTCTTCCCACCATGCACGTCTTTTCTCAGGCATCCCCGCTTGGCTATAAATACCTGGTAATTCCCTTTCAAAATATTTTGATGCTGCGGGGGATATTCTCTCTCTTAGTCCAGCTACAGTTGCTGCAGAGGCAGCTTCGCCAGAGGGCATTGCAGGCTGTTCTTCACGCCATTCCCTTTGTGCCTTAGCCTGTTCCTCAGCCTGAAATCTACCTATTTGCATGAGTTGTCCCTCTCGTCCAGCAGGAAGTGCCTTTCCTATAAGTGCTCTTTGTTGCTCCCTCTCTTGTTGTTCAGCTAAATCAGTCCATGACATACCCGTTTTAGGGTCATAGCGAGTCTGATACATTGCCATAGTTGTATTATATGCTTCTTGGTCTGCATTTTTCCCAATCTCAGCCCACTCATTCCAATACCTTTGTTGGTCTCCTAAGTAGTAGTTCTTTTCATCAACTGACATCCTTGAGGTATCTTCCCATTCCATCTCATATAACTGCATAGCCAGTTGTTTTGCTCTTTCAATACCAACACCTCGTCTTTCCATATATGCCAAAATAGTTCGGTAGCGAACTAATGGTGTAATAGGAAAAGGCTTTTTTGCTCTAAATTCCTCTAAAAGAGCTGCCCAATCTTCATCTGCTGTTATAGGTTCTGGCATTATCCACCTCCAAATCTACTCATAAATTTCTTGAACTTACTAACTCCTGGAGGTTCGGGAACTACCGCCGTTGTATCCGCTGACGGTCTTACTGGACTTGGCATACCAGGTTGAGATGCCACCCCTGGTCGCCTTTGTTCAGTTTCACCTCTCATTCTTTCTATCTCATCTATTATAATCTGCGCACCCTCTTCATCCCCATCTTCCATTAAGGCTGCTGCTGTTTTACGTAACTGGATAGCTGCTATCCTAAAAGCCCTTTCCCTATCAATTATCCCTTGCTCTTGGTCAGGGTCATCAGACAAGTCAAACCTATCACGGGAAGTTTGCAAAGAAAGTAAGTCAGCCTGAGTAGCCTGTACTGCCATACCGATATTAGCCATCATATCTTGAGGTAAATCGGCAATCAGCTTGGCATTAAAGTTCCAACTATCATCTATGTCGTCGGGTTTAACATCTACCTTAAATAGTCTATTTGAACCATCTATTCCTTGAATTTTCATTTTACCACCACCACTCCAACTCCCACTCTTATACTGACTAACTAGTTCATGTCCCAACCAAGCATAAGCTCGTTCCATAACCTGTTGAAACGGCTTAATATTATCCAGAGAAGCATGCCTGAGAAGGTTTATACCAGCAGCGGGTAGAGCTTGATTTATCTCACCAAAAGCTATCGGGGTTTGCCCGCCAACACTCAACCTACTCTGCAAGTATTCAAAGAAAGCAAAGAACTCCCGTGTAAGTTGAGGAGGAACGGTCGGTTCCACATCCTCCCCCATCCCAACATCCACAGGTACAACTGTACCCTTTTCAAAGGGGCTGGAATCTAGTTCAGGTGCTGTTCCTCCCTTAGTGCTATCCCATTTATGCTTTAGCGGTGTCTTAGCTGCTCTGCCCGCTAGAGTAAGAAGATAACTCCCCATCCTACTCTCAGTATCATATAAATTGCGGTTATTAACTAAGCAACTTTCGCCAACATCTTTGATAGTATTAGAATGACGACCACTTTGAATCAGGGGAGTAGCTCCAGCGGGAAGTATTAACACAGGTAGATGCCCACAGTTATGGTCTGTGGGTTGCCCCTTTTTTCCTACCCACTCCTTCTCACCTATAGTCCCAAATTGGTCTCCATCCCAAACGTTGTAAAGTTCCACACGCCCCTTACTATCTGGCTTTAAGTCTTCTCCATACTGGTCTTTAACCTCATCTGCCGTTGCGTATCTTTTATAGGCAGCCCATAGCAAGCCACTTGAACCTTCAATCCAGTAGGTATTTAGAATATCCCATACTGGAATATGGGGTGTAACCTTACCATTTTTACCATCGTCTTCCTCATACAGATAGCAGAGAAGTGCAACCCAACCCCTAACGGGAGCAAACCATGACATAGATTCCTGAAGACATAAAGCTGAGGGAATTGTCTGGTAAATGCTATCCCTTAAAGCGATAGCTCCATAGGGAAAACGCTCTGTTTTAGAAAGATTTTTGCGTTTCTTTTCATCCTCATCAGTAAGGGGTATCCATAGTTTCAATCTTGAGGAAGCTAGGATATTGGTTAGTTTTCTAGTATCGGTAGAAGGGCGGTTAGTGGTATAAGAATCCCACTTCCCTTCCTCTTTAGGTATATCAAACTTCTCATTCCGAGACTTTTCAAAGTCGTCTTCAAACCGTTCCCTCAAATCACGGGTATGGTTCATACATGTGTCAACCTTATCCAACTCTTCTTTTGCTTTTCCTAACATTTATTTCCCCCTTACTGTCATTCCATGTTTCACGCCTCTTAAAAGCCTAATCTGAGCCTCAGCGTTCTCCTGTGAAGTCGCCTTAGCATGAACTTCACCAGTTTGCGTATTTACGACCCTATATTTACCTTTATTTCTACCCGAAGTGATTTTCCGTGCTGCCCAAGGCATAATTTACCCCCTAAACTTCTTTGTCAAATCCCAAAACCATCTTCTTAGCCTCTTCTCTAAACCATTCAAGGTCATGAAGCACTCGTTCACCACGAGTTGCCCCATACCTACGACATACTCTACTTGAGAACCTTCTTAATCTATGAGCTAAATCCTCAACTTGTTCTTTAGGCACATCTTCTACTGTTTTATACATTTTACCACACCTTTACCTTAATCTTCCTTTTTTCGGCTGAGAATAGAGGTCTATCAACTGGAATATATGTACTCATATACCTTAAACAGGCTAAGAAATGATATTTAGCCTCATCCTTAACCTTGTTTAAGGGCTTCTTTTCATTATCTAACTCCCACATACAGTTACTTATCTGTGACAGGAGTCCATAATTGTCTTCAAATATGTAGAGTTTGTTAGATTCCATGAGGCTAACAACCCTGTCTATCTGTGCATTGACCCTTGTATTCAATGGGACAGTTATCGGCCACCCCTGAAATCCGTAACTTTGCCTTATTTCGTCCTCTGTGGTAATATTTCCACCCGTAGAGATGGCTACTTTATACCCTTGAGTTAATTCCTTGAACTTTACCATGTGTTGTGACGTAGAAAAACCGCTCCCTGGAGCATATTCCCTGAAAATCACATAGTCCCCAAACCTTAAATGCATCGGAGCACCTTCTGGTAAGGGTAATCTGACTTGTGCAGCAAACAAGGCACAAGGATTAGCTGACCCAAAATCATGCCCACTTATAACAGGCCAATTTTCAGGAATAGTAAACCGCTTAATTTTACAAACATCCTCATTAAACCTAGAATAAACAATCCATGAAGTCTCTATTTCGTCATCTTCAGCTAGAATCTCTCGTCTGTAAGCATCTAGTGACATGCCATCAGCTACCATCCCAAGCGCTTCCTTACTGAGTGCTGGATTATCAAAGCTGGTAAAATGGAACGTCTTCCATAACCCATTAGTATCATCTTTATGGTGATTGAATAACTTCGTGGCATGACGGGGGTCTTTTGCCTTACTTACCCCCTCACTCTTTAATGAGGGTGGTGTATAAATAAATACTGCCATACCATTCTTGTCCAGTAACATTGGTTGTGCTACCTCTTCCCATGCG